>Ga0316206_1000510_pt1 | contig 49779 bp, 46 predicted proteins | sample 6monthpyrite_MG_FD_204942 | JGI IMG/M metagenome (GOLD analysis project Ga0316206, IMG submission 204942) | Microbial mat bacterial communities from mineral coupon in-situ incubated in ocean water Damariscotta River, Maine, United States -... | ecosystem: Environmental > Aquatic > Marine >...
AAACCAATCCCGTAACACCTCAAATCCAGACCGCTAATCTCAAACCCGAAAGCCTCAATCAGCTGCCCGCCCCGTTGGCGTGGAGCGGTTTATAGGCCCACCTAACCAAACCGTCAAACCCTTTTTTGATAAATTCAAAAGAAAGTTTATTTTCGCCTGTTTTCCGGGCTTTTCATACCATCCAAAAGGCTCATAAATGCCTTCCAGCCCAATTTAAAATCATCATATACAATCATCCGCGTGAATACTGTACAACAGAGTTGAATCAAGGGTCAGCTCACGTGACTATAATACGGATACAGACAATCAGAACAAAGGAAAGACCAGCTTGCTGAAATAAGGCATTTCCAAGGATATCTTGACAAAATAGCTCGGCAAAAGCATTGTTCGCGTCATCCATAAAATTCACAGACATCGAACATGTCCTTACATATTAAGAGTACGGGTAGATTTAAGTGCAAATAAATTTCAAAGGATTACTGAGCAGGTCAAAAGGGCCACATAAAAGCATTATGCCTGCAGCGGTTATATTGTTTGGAGCGATAATTGGCGGCGGCATAGCCTATACCTTTATCCCCCCTGTGATGTCCAAAGTCCCTGATGAAGCCAGACGCCCGCTTTTAAAGCAGGAACTGCCCTTGATGGAAAATAAAGTAACAACTCGGACAGATACACTACCGCTCAAAAAAACCGCGGCTCTTCCTGTGACTCCGCAAATTATCTCCAAAACAGTTTCTGTTGGAAAAGGAGATACATTGATGAAAGTTCTGATCCGGGCAGGAGCAAATCCGAAAGAAAGCTATGAAGCCATTACCGCCCTGTCGTCAATCTTTGATCCGCGCCGGCTCAAAGTAGGACAAGACATTACACTTAATTTTACGGCAGCTGTGCGAACGGCACCACAAGAAGCAAAGCAACCACTGCGTCTGACCAGCGTCTCTCTCAAGCAGGATGTTGACCGTCAAGCCAATGTCACCAGATCACCGGAAGACACGTTCAAGGCAAAAGAGACAATCATACCACTTGCCAAACAAATGGTCCGGGCCCAGGGACGTATTGACAGTTCGCTCTTTTTATCTGCCGCTCAAGCGGGCATCCCGACACAAGTTACCCTCAATTTAATCAAAATGTTTAGCTACGATGTTGATTTTCAGCGGGAAATTCAAACTGGAGACAGTTTTGAAGTCTATTTTGAACAATTCACCGACACTAATGGGCGCCCGTTAAAAACAGGACGTATTCAATGGGCATCCATGACGCTAAGCGGTGATATGATCTCGCTCTACCGGTTCAAAACCAAAGATGACGGCTTTACTGATTATTATAACAGCAAAGGCCAGAGCGTTCGTAAAACACTCATGCGAACCCCGGTTGACGGTGCCCGGCTCACATCTCGCTTTGGCAAACGCAAACACCCTGTCTTAGGCTACACAAAAATGCATCGTGGTGCAGACTTTGGGGCACCTCGCGGAACCCCTGTTATGGCAGCAGGCAACGGAACCATTGAATATGCAGGACGAAACGGTTCATTTGGCAACTACGTGCGTATCCGGCACAACAGCGATTATAAAACCGCCTATGCCCACATGAGAAATATTGCTAAAAAAATACGCAAAGGTAGCCGTGTCAAACAAGGACAGATCATTGGCTATGTCGGGACATCCGGGCGCTCAACCGGCAACCATCTGCATTATGAAGTACTGAAAAGCGGTAAACAGATCAATCCATTATCTGTAAAATTGCCTGCTGGTCGCAAGTTGAAAGGCAAAGCGCTTGCTGCTTTTCAAGCATATGCCAAACAACTAGATAAAAAAGTTGCATTAATTCCAAGCACGACAAAACTTGCAAAGCTTGATTAAGACAGACCTATAAATGACAACAAGGGCGGTTAATATACCGCCCTTGTAATTGTCTTCCTATGGATCAAGCGGCCTGAGCCTGCTTCCCATTAATTAACAGACCGTCATCATCGGCCCCAACCAGGACCGTATCACCATCGGCAATCTCCCCTTGCAGGATCAGATTTGCCAGCGGATTCTGCAAGTACCGCTGGATAACCCGTTTTAGGGGGCGGGCCCCGTAAGCCGGATCATATCCGCGATCGGCCAACCAGTCGCGGGCGGCAGCATCCAGCTCAATTGATATCTGTCGATCTTCAAGCAACTTTTCCAAATGGGTTAGCTGGATATCAACAATTGCATCCATATCACTGCGCTTGAGACGATGGAAAATAATCTGCTCGTCCAGACGGTTCAAAAATTCAGGTCTGAACTTACTGCGAACCACCTCAAGTACTTTGGCTTGAACAAGCGGATCATCTGCATCCCCTTCGGCCAGATATTCACTGCCCAGATTGGACGTCAGAATGATCACCGTGTTCTTGAAATCAACAGTGCGTCCTTGTCCATCGGTCAAGCGCCCATCATCAAGCACCTGCAACAGGATATTGAAAACATCCGGATGCGCTTTTTCGACTTCGTCGAACAAGATCACCTGATAGGGCCTGCGCCGGACGGCCTCGGTGATGACACCGCCCTGCTCGTAGCCCACATAACCTGGAGGCGCACCGATCAGCCGCGCCACACTGTGCTTTTCCATAAATTCGGACATATCAATGCGTAAAATTGCATGCTCATCATCGAACAGGAATTCGGCCAGCGATTTGGTCAATTCGGTCTTGCCAACACCGGTTGGTCCTAAGAACAGAAACGATCCGATAGGCCGGTTCGGGTCTTGCAATCCAGCCCGCGCCCGGCGCACTGCATTGGAGACCGCGACAAGAGCTTCTTCCTGACCGATCACCCGCGAACGCAATCGTGTTTCCATATCCAGCAGTTTTTCCCGCTCACCGGACAACATCTTGTCGACAGGAATGCCGGTCCAGCGCGAAACAACGCCTGCAATATCATCTTCGGTAACAGCCTCTTTTACCAATGATGAACTCTCTGCCCCTTCGGATTCCTCAAGTTCTTTTTCCAGTTTCGGAATCAAACCGTAAGCAAGCTCGCCCGCTTTCTGCAAATCACCCAGCCGCTGACAAGTCGCCAAGTCATTGCGGGCTTTTTCCAACTGTTCCTTTATCTGTTGCGCTGAATTGAGTTTTTCTTTTTCCGCACTCCATATTTTGGTCAATTCATCGGATTTCTGCTCCAGATTGATCAGATCGGCTTTGAGCTTCTCCAACCGGTCCTGCGACGCTTTATCGGCTTCCTTTTCAAGAGCAGCACATTCGATCTTCATCTGCAATATCTTGCGATCAAGCTCGTCAACTTCTTCGGGCTTACTATCAACTTCCATCCGCCGCCGACTGGCCGCTTCATCCATCAAATCAATTGCCTTGTCGGGCAAAAACCTGTCCGCAATATATCGGTTGGACAGGGTTGCTGCTGCCACAAGGGCACTGTCTGAAATCTGAACACCGTGATGGAGTTCGTATTTCTCCTTCAGACCACGCAATATAGATATAGTATCTTCGACGGTCGGTTCAGACACAAAAACCGATTGAAAACGACGTGCCAACGCGGCATCTTTTTCAATATATTTACGGTATTCGTCAAGCGTTGTCGCACCAACGCAATGCAACTCCCCGCGTGCCAAAGCAGGCTTCAGCAAATTGGAAGCGTCCATAGAGCCTTCAGCTGCACCCGCACCAACAAGCGTATGAAGCTCATCAATAAAGAGGATGACCTCACCTTCCATCGCGGTCACTTCGGACAGAACGGATTTCAACCTTTCTTCAAATTCACCCCGGAATTTGGCACCGGCGATCAGCTGTCCCAAATCTAGAGACATCAGTTTTTTGTCTTTCAGACTTTCAGGCACATCGCCATTAACGATCCGAAGCGCAAGCCCTTCGATAATAGCCGTCTTGCCAACACCAGGTTCGCCGATCAGCACCGGATTATTTTTAGTTCGCCGCGATAGCACCTGTATGGTCCGTCTAATCTCTTCATCGCGACCAATAACCGGGTCCAGCTTGCCGTTACGGGCAGCCTCCGTTAAATCTCGCGCGTATTTTTTCAAGGCATCATAATTTCCTTCGGCACCGGCACTATCAGCCGTCCGGCCTTTCCGAAGGTCATTAATGGCCTCGTTCAAATTGCTCGCCGTAACACCTGCCTGCTTCAAAGCTTTTGCCGATGCTGTTCCCTCTTCAAGGGTTAGCGCCAGCAGAAGGCGTTCCGCTGTTACAAAGTTATCCCCTGCCTTTTCAGCAAGTTTCTCCACATTGGCAAACAGGCGGACGATCTCGGGTGTTGGTGAAACCTGCCCTGCCCCGCTGCCAGTTACCTGCGGCAACTTGCTCAATTCCAGTTCTACAGCTTGCAACGCGGCCTGCGCCTGCCCGCCAGCTTTGGCAATCAAGCCACTGGCAAGACCTTCTTTGTCATCCAGCAGCACTTTCAACAAATGCTCTGTGGTTAGTTTCTGGTGATTTTCACGTAATGCAAGCGATTGGGCCGCTTGAATAAACCCGCGCGACCGATCGGTATAATTTTCAAAATCCATGCTCATCCTCGACACATAGACCGCTGCTACAATGCACCGCTGCGGCGACCCCTAAACTAGGCGATCAACTGACAGCTTGCCAGCGGCTTCCTATAGAATATCTGGTGTATTTATTTTCACTTTCAAGCCAAAACTAAATTCTATTTAATCATCCCAACTCAATAAAAATGGGGAGCTGAAAGCTCCCCATAGTTTAATGTTATTCAGTAGGCTGCGGCTCATCGCTTTCGCTATCTTCAGTGCTTCTACGGCTGGTCCGCCGCCGCAATCCACGCGTTCTACTAACACGCCGTTTGCTTTTTGGTTTTGCCTCTTCATCGGAGGTCTGCTCTTCATCACTGTGCTCAGGCACTGCCGGTGTATCTTCTTCCGCCGTTTCAGGAACAACCACCTCCGAGGCATCAGGATTGCTGATATCTATGACAATAGGTTCTTTTTTATCATTCTTTTCGGCGACGGGGGCCTCTGTGGTCACAATCTCTGCGGTCACGGCTTCCGTGGCCACTGCTTTTGTGATCACGACCTCTTTGTCCAGTTTTTCAGCGACATTAGCCTCTGCAGCCTCTGCGTTATCAGGTATACTAGTGCTTCCTTGAGAGGTGGCGTCATCGTCTCCCGAAGGTTGCTCAGTTGTACGCTCCAGCTTCACCAGATTATTAGCCAGCATAATCCGGTAATAATGTTCTGCATGCTGATAGTAGTTTTCAGCCGCCACATGATCGCTGGATGTCTGTGCATCACGCGCCAAGGACACGTATTTGTCATAAACCTGCGTGGCTGAACCCCGAATTTTTCCGTCAGGACCGCTACTGTCGTAATTACGGTTGCCATTATTTGACCGACGGTTATTTCCTGAACCGCCACGCCCACCTGATGAGCCTGACCGATTATTCCCAGAATTTGAACGCCCGCCTCTGGGGCGACGATTACCGCTAACTCGCATAATAAACTTTCAATCCATCTCGTCTGAGTTAATGCGCACACCCGACCGCTTAGACATTCAATCCTTCACCCCTATTTCTCAAAAAAACTCCAGAGAAATAGATGCTCTTTATCTACATGGATTATGTCTGATTTTATGTAAATATTGACCCCAGCCCATTGGGCTGCGACGCGTGCGCCTGATCTGTAGACAACCCTAACGCCGCTTTTCACTTTTTCCAACTGTTTTTTTTAAAAATCATTTTTTATCTCGCCGCCGACACATCGAACGATTGAGGACAGATCAGTATACTGACGCAAATTCCCGAACCCGGCGACCGTCATCAAGTCACCGACAACCTGTTCCTGTCCTTGTCCAATTTCAAAAATCAGAAACCCTTTCGGCACCATATAATCTATAACATTGCTGATTATCTGACGATAACAGTCAAGTCCATCGCGGCCACCATCAAGCGCCAAATGTGGTTCAAACGCACGAACCTCCTTTTGCAGCAATTCAATATCTGATGTTTCAATATAAGGCGGATTACTGATCACAAGATCAAAACGCCCCTCAACTGCCTCGAACCAGCGACTTTGTTTAAACTGTACCCTGCTCACATCAGTTAATATGTCCGCATTGGCTTTTGCCACATCAAGAGCTGCAAGACTGATATCAACACCGGTTCCTTCAGCCTGTTCAAATTCATCAAGAAGCGTCAAAAGAAGGCATCCGCTTCCCGTCCCAAGATCAAGAATTGTATCGGGGGGCAAACGTCCATCATAATGTGCCAATACAGCTTCAATCAGGGTTTCACTATCAGGGCGCGGATCAAGCACATCTGATGACACACGGAATTGATGGTTCCAGAAATCCCGCTTGCCCAGAATATGTGAAACCGGCTCATAGTCACTTCGTCTCTTAATATATGAAAAAAAGCAGGCTTTTTCAGCGTCTGTCAAAATCCGTTCCGGCTCACGGTATAAAACATCCCGCCCTTCACCAATCGCGGCCATCATCAAAAGTGTTGCATCGCGCCGCCCCTGTCCATCCGGCAATAGCCGAAGTCTGTTTGTGGCTTCTTTTAACGCTTCATCTAGTCGCATGATGCGCCTTAAACCTCATTTTCCACTTCAGCAAGACGTTCCGCCTGATCCTCTGCAATCAACGCATTGATCACCTCACCCAAGGCTTCGCCGGCAATCACTTTGTCGAGCTTGTACAAAGTCAGATTAATCCGGTGGTCAGTAACGCGCCCTTGCGGAAAATTATAGGTACGAATGCGTTCAGAACGATCGCCTGAGCCCACTTGGCCTTTACGGCTGGCCGAGCGTTCTGCATCTTTAGCCGCACGCTCGGCATCATAGACCCGCGAGCGCAACACCGACATGGCTTTCGCTTTGTTCTTGTGTTGCGATTTCTCATCCTGCTGCTGAACGGTTATGCCCGTAGGTAAATGGGTAATACGAACGGCAGAATCTGTTGTATTCACCGATTGCCCGCCAGGGCCAGATGCCCTGAAAATATCAACACGGATGTCTTTTTCATCGATTTTCACATCAATTTCTTCGGCTTCAGGCAACACTGCAACTGTTGCCGCTGATGTGTGAATACGTCCGCCGGTTTCAGTTTCCGGCACTCGCTGCACCCGGTGCACGCCGAATTCAAATTTCAATTTGGAAAACACATTCCGGCCTGTCACCTTGACAATTGCCTCTTTAAACCCGCCGACATCGGATTCAGAGGCCGAAATTGTCTCACATTTCCAGCCCATGCTCTCGGCATAGCGTTGATACATCCGCATCAAGTCTCCAGCAAACAGAGCAGCTTCATCCCCACCAGTGCCCGCCCGTAGCTCGAGAATGGCATTTTTCTCATCCGCATCATCCTTGGGCAACAGCTGGATTTTAATTTCTTGCTCCAGATCCGGCAATTTTGCTTTCAGCTCGTCTACTTCCATCTGGGCAAGCTCTTTCATTTCTGCATCCAGATCGTCGCTATCAAGCATTTGCAGCAAATCAAGCATTTCATCCCGAGATTTTTTAAAGTCCTGAATGGAGGCAACAACGCCTTTCATTTCAGCATATTCCCGGCTCATTTTGACAAAATCTTCCGCAGCCACATCGCCCATTTCACCAGACATCGCGGCTTCGAGCTCGTCAAAACGGGCCAGGATCATATTCAGTTTATCTTCGGGTAACATGGCCGTTCCTTATGTCAGTTTTTCAAGGGCCGCGCCCAGATTTGTCAGCAAAATCTCGTCCTGCGTTCCTGCATCCAGATCCCTGAATGTGCAGCTTTGGCGCGCCAGTTCATCTTCACCTATCAGGATCGCCGCCCGTGCATTCAGCTTATTCGCCCGCTTCATACGTTTACCCACATTTCCTTTGAACGCCATCTCGATGCTCAGCCCTTGCTGGCGCAACTGATGAGCCACTTTTGTCGCCACCTGTTCTGCCGCATCACCCACGGGAATAACTGCTACAGGCCGCACTGCTGCCGGAATATTCTTTGCCAGCATGGCAAGGCGCTCGATACCGCCCGCCCAACCAATACCGGGGGTCGGTTTGCCGCCCAAGGTTTCAATCAGCCCGTCATAGCGTCCGCCGGCAATCACCGCTCCCTGCGCCCCTAGCTCGATGGTTACAAATTCAAAGGCTGTATGTGTGTAATAATCCAGCCCCCGCACCAGACGACGGTTCAGTTCATATGAAATTCCCAGTAAATCCAGACCTTCCAGAACTTCGGCAAAAAACTCGGTAGAGGCATCGTTCAGGTAGTCAGTGAAGACCGGTGCATTTTCCACCAATGCCTGATCGCCCTTGTTTTTACTATCAAGAATACGGAGCGGATTGCGGGTCAGACGCGCCTTGCTGTCATCTGACAGTTTGTCTATGTGGTCACTGAAATAATCGACCAATGCCGCACGATAAGCCTGACGGCTATCTGTATCGCCCAAGGTATTGATCTGCAAACTGCAACTGTCCAGCACACCCAGATTCTCCAGAATGGCCGCCGCCACAGCAATTACTTCTATATCCGCCTTGGCTTCTGCGGCCCCGATACATTCCAGATCAATCTGATGGAATTGCCGCTGCCGTCCTTTTTGAGGGCGCTCGTAGCGAAACATGGGGCCATTGGCAAAAACCTTGAACGGGACATTCTGTTGCAGGCCGTTGCTGATAAAAGACCTGCAAATCCCTGCCGTATATTCAGGACGTAAAGTAATACTTTCGCCGCCGCGACTTTCGAACGAATACATTTCTTTGGATACCACATCTGATGTCTCACCCATGGTCCGGGCAAACACATTGGTAAATTCGAAAATCGGTGTCGCCATTTCTGCGTAGCCGAAACGCGCAGCAATATCCCGTGCCGTATCACGTACATGGGCGTGACGCATAAAATCTTCTGGCAGCAAGTCGTGGGTGCCTCGAACAGGTTGCGGTAGTGACACGTTGATATCTCCGTCTTTATCGTACTTTTTGATCTGCTTGATCGTTGTTATTACTTGAACCTAACTGGTTGTAGCCTGCTCGGCATCCATTTGCGTTTGAATTTCAGCCGCTTTGACTTCAACCAGCTTAACGATATGATCAACCATACCGTCGCTGTCGATTTTATGGTCGGTCACACCGTTCAGATAAACCATATGATTACTGTTACCGCCACCAGTCAGGCCGATATCTGTCTCGCGGGCCTCACCGGGGCCATTAACCACACATCCGATAATTGACAGGCTCATCGGTGTTGAAATATGCGCCAATCGTTCTTCGAGCCGTTCAACCGTCTTGATCACAGAAAATGCCTGGCGGGCACATGACGGACATGAAATAATTGTCACACCCCTGCGCCGCAGCCCCAGGCTTTTCAGTATTTCATAGCCAATTTTTACTTCCTCAACCGGGTCGGCCGACAAAGAGACACGCAAGGTATCGCCAATCCCCGACCAGAGCAACATGCCAAGGCCGATAGACGACTTCACTGTTCCGGGCACAAAGCCACCGGCCTCGGTAATCCCCAGATGCAGCGGGTAATCACACGCCTCGGCCAGCCCTTGATAGGCGGCAACTGACAAAAACACGTCCGAGGCTTTCACACTGATCTTGAAGTTGGTAAAATCGTTATCTTCCAGAATTCTGGCATGGTTCAGCGCAGACTCGACCATTGCCTCGGGGCAAGGCTCCCCATATTTCTCCAGTAATTCCCGTTCAAGGCTGCCGGCATTGACACCGATCCGCATGGAACAGTTATGGTCTACCGCAGCCTTGACCACATCGCGCACCCTCGACGCAGACCCGATATTCCCGGGATTGATCCGCAAGCAGGCGGCTCCGGCTTCTGCCGCTTCAATACCGCGTTTATAATGAAAATGGATATCGGCAATAATCGGAACTGTGGTCTCGCGGACAATTTCCTTTAATGCCCGGGTACTGTCTTCATCGGGACACGACACCCGCACCATATCTGCACCAGCCTCTTCAAGCGCATGAATCTGCGCAATCGTTGCTTTCGGATCTGACGTCAGGGTGTTGGTCATTGACTGGATCGTAATGGGAGAACCCCCACCAACTATCACATCACCGACTGTAATTTGTCGTGATTGCCGGCGAATTATATCACGATATGGTCTGACACTCATGGAATTGAAGCTTTTCACTGAAAATATGCGGTATATCCGCGAACCTGAATTTCGCATAAAATGACTGGAACAGACGGAAAACTCAACCTTTCATTAAAGATAGGTCGCAGAGCTATCCATATTTCAGTTAATAGTTGCCAGAACCTCTTTTAACTGGTCAGGATTCAGTGGCAAATCACGAAGAATTTCACCATATCCCCCAAGCGATCCAAGCCGCTTGCCATCAAGGCGAATCTCAAGCCCTGACGCATTGGCTGTTGTCAGCGTCATGTTATCCTTGGTTGGCAACATAAAAGTATCGCCTGCCCGTAGAACCCTGTCCAATATGACGTCACCGCCCGCACCGATAATTTGAACCCAGCTCTCCTGTCTGGCAACCAGAACAAGCCTGGCATCAGAATTCTCTACGCCCAAATTTACAGGATCAGAGGCCGGAGCATCCCGAGGTATCTGCACGTCTTTGGTTTCTACAAGAGCCAATTTCTGTTGTGGGTATGTCACCACATCATCCGGGCTAGGAAGGCTCTGTGTACCCACATCAACCGGCACAGACACGGCGCTTGACTTCGAGGCTGAAGATGCTTGCTCTGGAGAGATATCGTTCTGTTTTTCTGCTTGAACCAGACTCCGCTCTGCAGCCTTCCCGTCCATTCCGGCACTTGCACCGGTCAACATTTCTCGTGCATCAGGTAAATTTTCCGGCTCTTTAGAGGCTGCTGTATTTGTGTCCACCTGTTCCGCCTGCCTTTTATTTTCAGCGACCTTATCCAAGACCGGTGCAGTACCATTCTCGTCTGTTACAGTTTTTGCTAATGACGGAGCATCTTGCAAATCCGTACTGGCAAGTGGTGCCGGCTCAACTGGCGCCATCGGGGCTACCGTTTGTACGGGCTCCTCTGTTGCGATGTCACCTGTCGGCACTTCTTTATCAGAAGTATCGGTAACGCCAACCGTGTCCGCCCCCTCGGCATCCGTAACCTTGGCAACCAGTCTTTGGGGAAGTTCGGAGACAATTTCCAGATCAATCGATTTTTCGTTTAAATAATAATACCAACCTGCAACTAACAAGACGGCCACAAACAGGCTACCGATCAGCAAACCTGATCTGGGCATACGCCCTTCAGAAGTAGGTTCCGGAAATGTCAACTCTGGCGCAGCATCACCAGAATGCTCGTTTTTGTATAACGCCACCACAGCAACAGCATCAAGCCCGAGGGTGTTGGCATATGAACGGATAAATCCGACAACGAATGTCTGCCCCGGAAGACTGTCATAATCACCCTCTTCAAGTGCCTGAAGTTGTCGAGGACGCAATCTTAATTTTTCAGCAATATCATGAAGGGAAAAACCCTGTTGCTCCCGCTCATGACGAAGATGACCCCCTACAGTCATTTCTGCATTTTCCGGATCAACCTCTGCCACAGTTCGAAGTTGTGGCCTTCCCACAATCTTCGGGTCTACAACCCCAGCAGTAGAGCCTTCGGCCTCGGTACTTTCAATTTTCGCATCTTTTTTTCTGGTACTTTTTTTCGATGATGGTGGCGAATTGGCACTCAGATGGCCCTCATCCTGCATTGCCAGACTAAGACGCGGATTTTCACCCTCCAGAGGAAGCTTTCCCTGTTTTACCATTGCTGCACACCACCAGTCACACGCATAATCTAAACCGTCTGCGATCCCTTCAAAAGGACACAGGTAAGATATTTCGTACCAGCTTCCGATTATCAGCAAAAAAGAATAAAGATCAATGATTTAAATAATAATTGAATGATCTTTGGCGAAGGCCCGCAATTGTTCACGAACAGAGGAATCCCGTGACTGGCATAAACTGTTGATAAAGTCCTCTATACGTCCAATATCAGCGCTTCTCACCATTTCTTTAACAGGCCCCAGGCCTTCTAACGACATGGACAGATTACGATATCCCAATCCAAGCAACGCCATCGCCTCTAGCGGGCGCCCTGCAGCATCCCCGCAAATAGACAGGGGTTTTCCGGATTTAGCACACTCAACCACAATATATTTCAGCATCGACAAAAAACTGGAACTTAAAATGTCATAGCGATCCGTCACCCGGGAGTTCCCCCGATCAACAGCAAAATAAAACTGCATCAGGTCGTTTGAGCCAACCGAGACAAAGTCTGCAAATTTCAGCAAATGTGGCAATTGCCAGATAATCGACGGAACTTCGAGCATTGTTCCCACGTCCACCTTTACCGGCACTGCACCCGACCTGTTCTTTTCCCGCTCAATTTCTTTCATCAACAGAGCTTTGGCTTCCAGAAATTCAGAAACCTCGGCCACCATCGGAAACATCACGGTCAGGTTGCGCCCCGCAGCTGCCCGGACCATCGCCCGAAGTTGCGCTTTCAGCAAGGCCGGCCGGTCCAGACCAATACGAATGGCGCGCCAACCCAGCGCTGGATTTTCTTCCTCTTTCATTTCCAGATAAGGAAGCGCTTTATCTCCGCCCACATCCAGTGTCCTGAAAATAACAGGCCGTTCTCCGGCCTTGTCCAGAACCTTGGCGTAAAGGGCTGTTTGCTCATCCACCTTGGGCATACGGGAGCGAACCATAAATTGAAGTTCGGTTCGAAACAAACCAATGCCATCAATGCCAGCTTCGTGAAAATTATCCAGGTCGATTAACAGGCCCGCATTCATATGCAGCTTTACCGTTTTCCGATCTTTTGATATCGACCGTTTTTCCCTAAGAGCCGCATATTTTGCCTGCCGCTTCTCCCGATGACGCATGCTGCCTTTGAAGACCTGCATAACGTCATCACCGGGGCGCAAGAAAACCTGCCCGTTTTCCCCATCCACCAGAACAAGATCATCTTCTTCAACCGCGTCAGAAATTTCTGTACACTGCCCGATAACCGGAATGCCCAGCGCCCGGGCGACAATGGCCACATGACTGCTACGCGTCCCCTCGGCCAGAACAACGGCTCTCAAATGCACCCGATCATAATCAAGAAGTTCGGCAGCCCCCATATTGCGGGCGATCACAACCGTATCCTGATCAAGATGCTGTTTGTCAACGCCAGCATTACCTTCAAGATGCAGAAAAAGCCTGTTCGCCAAATCATCCAGATCCGACAGCCGTTCACGAATATAGGGATCGGTGATCTGTTTCATCCGGGATCTGGTATCATCCTGAACCCGTTTAATGGCTGCCTCTGCCGTCAAACCTGCGCCCACGGCATCATTCAATCGCTTCAACCAGCTTTTATCATGGGCAAACATTTTATAGGCTTCAAAGATATCCCGCGACTCTTCGGTAAAGACAGCATCGCTATCGGACAACATTTCATCTATTGAACTTTGCAATCCTGCAACAGCCACATTCAGGCGCTCGATCTCATCCGCTGTATTTTCCGCAATAGTTCTTCGAACCACAATATGGGGCTCGTGTAAAATGGCAACGCCGATACCAAGGCCATCAGCCAGAACACGGCCTGTCAAACGATGGGGTGTTGTTGCATTTCCAGCCGTATCCAGCAATTCTTTCGAACTGATCATTTTCTCGGAACTGATCAGTTCGGCAACCACCATGGCAACCGTTTGCAGGGCCTCGGTCTCTTCCTCGGTATAATGGCGCATGGTTCTGTTCTGAACCACCAGAACGCCAACGACCCGCCCGCCCCGCATAATAGGAACACCTAACAGGGAATGGTATTCTTCTTCGCCCGTTTCCGGGCGGTAGGCAAATTGCGAATGTGCTTGCGCATCCGATAAATTTAAGGGCCGCGCATGGGCCGCCACGTCACCAACCAGCCCTTCACCAACGCGCAATCTGGTGCTGTGAATAGCTTCCTGTTTGAGGCCTTCGGTAGCAAAAAGCTCCAGCATGTCACCCGCGCGCATCAAGTAACAAGAACACACTTCGGCGATCATGTTCGAGGCAATCAGTCTGACAATCTGCTGCAACCGGCGCTCAGCATCCCCTTCTCCCGCCATCACCTGCCGGATCTGACGGAATAGAATTCTCGGGCCGCTTATCGCCGCGCTGCTCATCTAGGCATCGACCTTCCTGTCGGCTGCTGGTGCAAATGCTTCTGCTGCCTGGGATATCAAATCATGTAAAATGTCTGCGGTTGGCTGCTCTTTCTTAACCATGCCCACACTTTGCCCTGCCATAACTGAGCCATTTTCAACATCGCCATCAATAACAGCCCGGCGCAACGCACCCGCCCAATAATGTTCGATTTCCAACTGTGCCGTAGCAAGGTCCATATCGCCAGCCTTGTATTTGGCAATTACCTCATGCTGGGTTTCAATAAATTTCTTTGACCCTTCATTATTCAAAGCCCGCACCGGGATCACCGGAAATTGGGGATCAATTTGCACGGTTGTGACAGCATCACGCGCATTGGCCCGCATGAAAGCGCGCTTGAAATCGGGATGGGCAATACATTCATCCGCACAAACAAAGCGAGTTCCCAACTGGCAGCCCGCAGCTCCCATTTGCAAGTAATTTGCGATCGCTTCCCCGCGGGCAATACCGCCAGCCACGAAAATCGGTACATCCGTCAGGTTCGGCAAAATTTCCTGCGCCAATACACTAGTAGAGACGGGACCAATATGCCCGCCGGCTTCCATACCTTCAATGACCAGCGCATCCACACCACTTCGAACCAGTTTCTTACCCAACGCCAATGTTGGCGTAAAACAGATAGACTTCGCGCCGCTTGCCTTTATTTTAGCAATGGCATCTTTACCGGGCAAGCCACCGGCCAGCACGATATGTCCCACTTTATTTTCAAGGCAGATATCAATCAGTTGATCCAGATCCGGATGCATGGTGATCAAATTCACCCCGAACGGCTTTTGCGTCAGTTTCTGTGTTGCCTTGATTTCAGCATCAAGAAGCTCTGGCGGCATGGCCCCACAAGCGATAACACCAAAGCCGCCGGCATTGGAAATTGCCGATACCAGATTACGTTCGGAAATCCACGACATGGCGCCGCCCAGAATGGCATATTCGGTTCCCAAAAAATCACGGCCACGCTTCCAAGCAGTATTCAGGGCTTGCAAACCCTCTTCAGAGATTGTTTCAGTCATTTTTATGCTGCATCCAGATTAAAAGCTGTATGTAATGTTCTGACAGCCAGTTCTGTATATTCTTCGGCTAACAAAACGCTGACTTTGATTTCAGAGGTGGAAATCACCTGTATATTAATGCCTTTTTCAGCGAGAGCCGCAAACATTGTCTGCGCCACACCGGCATGGCTGCGCATTCCCATTCCGACAATGGATACCTTTACCACGTCAGGGTCAGGAACAAGCGCTTTCCAGTTAACGCTTCCTTTCAAACTTTCCAGAACTCTCAAAGCTGGGTCAAGATCATTACGGCCAACCGTAAAGGTCAGGTCTGTAGCCTTGCCATCTTCAGAGACATTCTGCACGATCATATCCACATTCACATGAGCATCGGCAAGCGCCCCGAATACCTTGGCGGCCACACCCGGCGTGTCATTGACCTGCTGTAATGTCACTTTGGCTTCGTCTCTTGTGTAGGTTACGCCACTTACTACTTGCTGTTCCACAATGTCTTCCTCATCAACAACCAATGTTCCGGGCAGGTCTTCAAAACTGGATAAAACCTGAAGCTTGACCTGATGCTTCATTGCCATCTCGACGGAGCGGGTTTGCAAGACCTTGGCACCCAGTGACGCCAGCTCCAGCATTTCTTCATAGGTAATTCTATCAAGCTTTGACGCTTTTGTCGCTATTCGCGGATCGGCTGTATAAATCCCGTCCACATCCGTATAAATATCGCACCGGTCCGCATTCAGGGCCGCCGCCAATGCAACCGCCGACGTATCAGAGCCACCGCGCCCGAGGGTCGTAATCCTGTTATCGGCAGCGATCCCTTGAAAACCAGCACAAACAGCCACCTGTTGATCTTCAAAACGGGCAATAATATCGGCGCTGTCGATGGCTTCAATTCTGGCTGACCCGTGAACAGTGTCTGTTTTCACCGGAATTTGCCATCCCAGCCATGACCGGGCATTAACACCCAGGTCTTGTAAGGCCATCGCAAGCAAACCGACCGTCACTTGCTCACCACTAGAGACAACCACATCATATTCACGCGCATCGTGCAACGCTGCCACATCGGAGGCCAGCCCGACGAGCCGATTGGTATCCCCGGACATGGCCGAGACAACAACTGCAACTTCATGCCCGGCATCTACTTCTTTTTTTACGCGCTGCGCCACATTTTTAATCCGGTCAACCGACCCGACAGATGTGCCGCCAAACTTCATAACCAGCCGTGCCATTGTCGCACTAACCTTTCAACAGTGCCCCATAAATCAAGGATACCGATAATTAATTACAGAACGGGTACCTTTTCACCCTCAAGAAGCGTATACATATACTTAACACAGCTTGATGAGCAAGCATTGCGACCAATTTATTAGATTTTTGATATTTTTTTGAACGAACCGTCATGAGTGAAGCTGCCAGCGCCAAATCTGTCGATCCCCAGGAAATTTCCAATTTTGCCGCCATGGCAGATGAATGGTGGGATGAAGGCGGAAAATTCAAACCGCTCCATAAATTCAATCCGATCCGCATTAGCTATATTCGCGATCAGGTTATCTCTCATTTCAATCTCGCAGACGAAGATCAGGCCACACTACTCAAGCCTTTCAAAGGCTTGCGGTTTCTTGATATCGGCTGCGGTGGTGGCTTGCTGTCCGAACCTATGGCACGTCTCGGGGCCGATATTGTCGCCGCCGATGCCTCCCGGACAAATATCGAGGTCGCCTCTTTGCATGCAAAAACCAGCGGCCTCGCAATCGACTACCGTCACACAACGGCCGAAGAACTGGCGGCAGCCGGCGAAAAATTTGATGTTATCCTGAACATGGAAGTCATCGAACACGTGGCCAATCTGGATACCTTTTCGGCTGCTTGTTGCACCATGCTCAAACCCGGCGGCATTATGTTTGTTGCAACCCTGAACCGCACCTTCAAAAGCTATGCTCTGGCCATCGTCGGCGCAGAATATATCCTGCGCTGGCTCCCGCGCGGCACGCATAACTGGAAAAAGTTCCTGCGGCCTTCTGAAGTCGTTGGCTTGCTCAGGCGCAACGATCTTACTGTTCTTGAAATGACCGGCGCAACCTATAACCCACTTGAAGACAATTGGCATTTAAGCAAGGATTTAAGCGTCAATTATTTGCTGACGGCGACAAAATCCGAATAATCGAGCGTCTCTGGTAGTTGACCTTCTCCCCCTGAATAGATTATTGGGAAGGCTTCGCTTCTCTAATGTAAGGCATTGGTAATGACTAAATCGCCCCTCGCCCCGGAAAAATTCCTGAACCTGCCAGCTGTCACTGGCGTCCAATTTGCCACAGCAAATTCCGGCATGCGCTATAAAGGCCGCGATGATCTGCTGTTTGTTGTGATGGATGAAGACACCACAGTCGCAGGCGTGTTCACTAAAAACACCATGCCCGGAGCCCCCGTTGACTGGGGCCGAAAGATATTGCCCCGTGGCTCTGCGCGGGCACTGGTTGTCAATGCGGGTGTTGCCAATGTGTTTACAGGCGCCGCCGGTAGAGACACAGTTGAGAAAACTGCCGCAACTGCCGCCTCCCTGCTTCAAGCAAAGGCAGAGGATATCTATATTGCCTCCACCGGTGTGATCGGAGAGCTTGTTGATACCGCCTGCCTGACGGATACGCTTCCCAACATGCTGGATACTTTATCCGCAGATAATACCGCAGCCGCAGCCGCAGCCGCAGCCATTCTGACAACCGATACTTTTGCCAAAGGGGCTACCGCCAGCTGCGAAATTGATGGCAAGAGTGTTACTATCTCAGGTTTCGCCAAAGGGTCCGGTATGATCGCGCCGGATATGGCGACCATGTTGGCCTTTCTGTTTACCGACGCCAAGATACCTGCACCGATCCTGCAAAATATCCTGTCTCCACTAAACGAGAAAAGCTTCAATTGTGTCACTGTAGACAGTGACACATCGACCAGTGACAGTGTGTTGCTATTTGCAACAGGGGCCGCTGGCAATACAGCCCCGCAAAGTGCCGCCGACCCAACCCTTGACGCCTTCAAAACAGCCCTTCTTGGCGTAATGCAGGATTTGGCACAACAGGTTGCCAAAGATGGGGAAGGCGCCAGCAAGTTCATTACGGTTTCTGTCTCCGGCGCGCAGTCGGATGCATCGGCTAAAACCATAGCCCTCGCCATTGCCAATTCGCCGCTGGTCAAAACGGCAATCGCCGGAGAAGATGCCAATTGGGGCCGGGTTGTCATGGCTGTTGGAAAATCTGGCGAGAAGGCCAATCGCGACAAGTTGGCCCTGAAAATCTGCGGCATCGAAATCGCCAAAGATGGAGCTGTATCTCCCGCCTACCGCGAAGAACAGGTAGCCCCTTTGATGAAACGCCCCGACATCACCATTGAGGTCGATGTCGGCGTTGGCACAGGCCAATCCTTTGCGTGGACCTGTGACCTCACCCATGGATATATTGAAATCAACGCTGATTATCGTAGCTAGGGGTCCCTGCAATGACATCATCCTTACCAACCGTCCTTGTGGTTGCCGTTGCCCTTGTCGATGACGACAACCGCGTCCTCATTGCCCAGCGCCCTGAAGGCAAATCCATGGCAGGATTATGGGAATTTCCCGGCGGTAAAGTTGAAGCTGGCGAGACACCGGAACTTGCCTTGATCCGTGAGCTGAAAGAAGAACTGGCCATTGACGTAACCAAAGCTTGCCTCGCCCCGTTCACCTTTGCCAGCCATAGCTATGACAATTTTCACTTGCTGATGCCGCTATATGTCTGTCGCCGGTGGGCCGGGATCACGCAACCACGCGAAGGGCAAACGCTGAAATGGGTGCGGGCAAATACCCTCACGAAATACCCCATGCCTCCCGCTGATATTCCGCTCATCGCCATGCTGCGGGATTTACTCTAGCTCTGATCATCCTGTGATAGAATATCCTGCAGACTGGTTTGCCCGCTGCCCGGCCTTAACGGTTTTTGCTGGCTGTCATGGGGCGACCATCCGGCCAGATAGATAATCTGGAAGGTTGCCCGGATAAGGCCATCCTCGTCCTGATATTTTTCCTGATACAACTCCGCTGCCCGAAACAATATTTTGCGCCCTGTGAATGTCTTCATACGTTCATTCAGGGCGTTAGCCTCCCCCATCCCCCGTAATTCCTGCATGAGATCAAACGCATTTTTATATTTAAGCGTCAACAGATCCACATCGGTGACAGGCAAGGCAAAACCGGCCCGCTGCAACAAAGAGCCGGCATCGCGCACATCCGTAAAGGGCGAAATGCGCGGACTCACCCCACCCTTGATCTCCAGTTCCGCCTGCATTAGACAATCTTTCAATTCACCAAGGGTCTCAATGCCAAATAACGCCCCCAGGAACAAGCCATTAGGGCGCAGGCAACGGGTCAGTTGTATAAGCGCCCCTGGTAAATCATTGGTCCAGTGCAGGGATAAAACGCTGCCGATCAGATCAAAACTGTTTGGCGCAAAGGGCAAGAACTCCTCATCCGCGACGATCCGCATCCCTGATGTCTGGCGCCCCATCAAGTCTTCTGAAATATCGGTAGAAACCAGCTCGGATACACATCCTTGCGCTAGTAGCAACGTCCCGAACGCACCGTCATGGCACCCTAAATCCAGCGCCCGTTCGAACCGCTGACTGATATCAAGCAATCGTTCGGACAACCGGTCTGAAACTTCGGCAAACAGAAACCTGTTTTTTGGCCAATCTGTCCGGTCAGCCCGCGCCCGCCGCATCCGAAGAAGCTTCCGGTCAAACAGAATGGCTGCCTGCGATATATCTGCTGTATGTGTCATAAGGCCTTATGACACGCCCCAGTACAAGGTTCAACGCAAAGATAGGCTCCAAAAAGGCATTTTATAACCCCCGATATTCTTGTATGATCAAATATGCACGAATCAAGGCCCTTACATAAATGGTATGCAACCGGCTCCCGTATGCTGCTCGATACGTTGTTTCCAGCTCTGTGTCCCCGCTGCAATGAAACCGTTGATATGCCCGGTAGCCTGTGCAGCGATTGCTGGAGTTCCGTCACCTTTATCAGTGCCCCGAAATGTGGGCAATGTGGCCTGCCCTTTGATTATGATGTGACAGATGACATGCTGTGCGGCAATTGTATTACCAAACCACCCCCCTTTAGTTGCGGTATCTCTGTCTTTCGATATGACGATAACAGCCGTGATATGGTGCTCGCATTCAAACATGCAGACCGGACCGACCGGGCACCGGCCTTTGCCGGCTGGATGAAGCGGGCCGCGATAGATATCCTCGAAAAGGACCCGTTGATTGCCCCTGTCCCCCTTCACCGCAAGCGGCTGTTGAAACGCCGCTATAATCAGGCTGCTCTTTTAGCGAAACAATTGGCTAAGCAAACGAAAGGTCGCCTCGCCGTTGATATGCTCCTGCGCACCAAAGACACCGCCAGTCAGGGCACCAAAAGCATGAAGGCCCGCTTTCGAAATGTTCAGGGAGCTTTTGCCATCCACCCCAAATGGCACCCACAAATCGCAGGCGAACACATTCTTTTGATAGACGATGTCTATACAACAGGTGCTACACTGGGGGCCTGTGCAACCTGCCTGTTAAAGGCCGGTGCCGCACGCGTGGATATTCTGACGCTTTGCCGGGTTGTCCACCCCTCATCCTTGTCTATATAAGGATGGCTGAATTCTATTAAGTGAGTAATTAATGAAAAAAGTAGAAATATACACGACCATGTTTTGTCCTTTTTGCGTCCGTGCCAAAGCACTTCTGAAAAGGAAAGGGGTCCAGTTCAAGGAAATTGATGTGACGATGGATCGCAAAAAACGTCAGGAAATGACCAAACGCGCAGAGGGTGCTACATCTGTCCCGCAAATATTCGTGCAAGGACAGCATATTGGTGATTGTGACTTCATTCACCGTCTTGACGCATCGGGCAAACTCGATCAGATTTTGCAATAGATATCTAAACCAATACCTGACCTTACGAGTGGAAATATGACCAACTTCACTGCGGCTTGTGTGCAACTGACATCTGGAACTGATCCACAAGAAAATCTGGATATCAGCATATCTCTGATCAAAGAGGCCATCTCGGCCGGGGCGGATTTCATATCAACCCCGGAAGTTACCAATATGATGGAGCCTCACAAAGCAGCCGCTCGGGAAAAAGCTGCTTTTGAAGAGGATGATATAACGCTGCAAGTCTATCGATCATTAGCCCAGACCCATAAAAAATGGATACAGGCAGGATCACTTGTCATTAAAAAACCCGATGATGAACGGCTGGCCAACCGATCATACCTGATTGCGCCGGACGGGTCTATTGCTGCCCGATATGATAAAATTCATATGTTCGACGTTCAACTGGACAATGGGGAATCCCATAAAGAATCCAGTGCCTATGCCCCCGGAGAACAGGCCGTCTCGGTTCAAACACCATGGGGGCAACTGGGACTTGCAATCTGCTATGATGTACGTTTCGCACATTTGTTTCAGGAATTGGCAATTAACGGTGCGGCTGAATTTTTTACAGTTCCGGCAGCCTTCACCCATACAACAGGCAAAGCCCATTGGCACACCCTGCTTCGCGCGCGGGCCATCGAAAACGGGGCCTTCGTTATTGCCGCCGCTCAATGCGGACAGCATTCAGAAAAACGCCGCACCTATGGCCATTCGCTTATCATTGATCCATGGGGAAATGTTCTGGCCGATGGCGGCGATAAGCCCGGTTATATCACGGCCAAAATTGATATGAGCGCTGTCGCCAAACGCCGCACTCAAATTCCTAATCTTAAAAATCTGCGTTCTTTTAATTTGCAAAAAATAACGCCGAATCTCTAAAGAGAAACACGCCTCTAAGCCTGCTTTCGCACAACAATGGACTGACGTATGGCAGGCTTTGGCTGTTCACGATACCCTTCAAAATAATCAAGACAGTCAAAATCTGCGAACGCCTGTTTCAACTCTTGCGGTCGCAATAGAAAATCTGGATTACTTGGCCTTCCATATTGCCCGTTTCCTGCGGCGAAAGTATCATAAATCAAGACACCACCGGGCTTTAACGTATTGGCAAGCTTGGGGAACAAGGCACGCCACAAGTAATTCACCACCACGATGCCATCAAATTGCCCCACCTTGAACGGCCATGGCCCCTGCTCAAGGTCAGCTGTGACAATTTCAATTCCCTCCAGCTGCGCACTGGATACCGCTTGCGTCTTGATATCCACAGCACAAACCCGAAACCCCTCATTGGCCAGATATCTCGTATGCCGACCCGATCCACACGCCAAATCAAGCACATACCCACCCGCAGCAAACGCCGAACAATGGGCGACCACCCATGGTGAGGCAGAAGGTAAATCAGATATTTCATGCGGCATCTTATATATTTCCCAATCAGGAGCCTTGAATTTTACCCCATCGACAATGGTCAAAACTTGCTCTTTTCCCGAAAATCCCTATTTTTCAGATAAGCGAGGCCCTTGTAAGAGTAACTATTGCGATGTACCGGAAATGATCAAGTACAATCTGAAATGTGAAAACAGCCACATCTTTGAGGCATGGTTTAAAAATAGCGCTGCCTATGACGAACAAAGCAGCCGCAAGGTCATATCTTGCGCTCTTTGTGGATCGCATGTGATTGAAAAAGCCCCGATGGCACCGTCTGTTCCCAAAAAGGGAAACCGGAAGAAGCCCCTTCAAAACACCGAAACCAAGCAGGTTGCCGCTGCCATTTCCGCCTTGAAGGAAATCCGGAAAGCCGTCGAGGAAAACTGTGACTATGTCGGCAACCAATTTGCCGAAGAGGCGCGTAAAATCCATTATGGCGAAACCGACAATCGCGGAATTTACGGGGAAACAACAGAAGATGAACGGGCCGAACTGGCCGATGAAGGCGTTGAAGTCGCCAGCCTGCCCTGGATACCCACCTCTGACGCTTAAGCAAAGAAAGCCCGGACGAACCGGGCTTTCATATCTTGTCGAATATTGACCAACTTATAAATTAGTCTTTTTTCTCGCTCTCTGGTGCGTCTTCCTTTGGCGCTTTTTCGCCGTCGGTAGCCGGTGCCGCTTCTTCCGTTTTAACGATATCGATAACCGCTTTGGCTTTCAAATCTTCAATCAGTGTCGTAACTGTTTGGTTGGTTAAGGTCTCCGTCAATTGCTTGCGCATAGCTTCCAGCGTTGGTGCTTTCGTATCGCGGCGATCTTCCACCAAAATAACGTGCCAGCCGAACTGTGACTTCACAGGTTCTTTGGAATAGGTCCCTTTTTCCAGCTTAAACGCCACTTCTGAAAATTCAGGAACCATCCGCTCTTTGGTAAAGTACCCCAAATCGCCACCTTGTGGGCCAGAAGGTCCTGTTGAAAACTCTTTAGCCAGTGCAACAAAATCACCGCCAGCATCCAGTTTGGCGATAATGTCTTTTGCATCGCTTTCCTCTTTCAGTAAAATATGACGCGCACGGACTTCTTCTTCAGGTTTGAAGTCAGCCGTGATTTTGTCATATTCGGCTTTAATCGCTTCTTCCGTCACCGCTTCATCAATTTTCTTTTGAATATAATATTCCTGAAGCAGTTGATCTTTCACTTCGGCAACACGGTTCGTATAATCAGCCGAAGTATCAAATTTATCGGCTCTTGCCGCGTTCTGAACAATCCGCATGTTGACCATCTGTTCAACCAATTGCGGTTTGATCATTGCAAATGGTGCCTGACGGTATTGTGCCGGCAGGCTTTCAAACATTTTACGAACATCAGATTCCCGGATGCTTGTACCATCTACGGTCGCCACAACGGCATCACTAGGATCTGGCGCCACTTCCGTCGCCAGCATCCGGGTGCCCTGATCAGAATTAGTCTCCATGCCAGTACCAACAAAATAACCGATGAGCGCAGAGACCCCGGCCACAATGACCAGTGCAAAAAAATTTGCCGTTTTCATAATATTTTCCCAATTAACATCCAAGAATCAAGAATACACGGCAGCACAAATCAAGGATGCCCCCATAAATTCTACAGTTTACGATATATAGGTTATTATAGTTGTTTCACAAGTATTCATCCAAAAAGGGAAAGCAAAATACAAATTAACCCTTATTTCAGGTGCCATTTTACATATCCAGGCGTGGATAGATTGACAGAACCGACCATCAAGCTTATCTGTCACCATATGTTTATTTGGGTTTGCGCCTCGGCGGAGACCCCTTGCCGTAACTTGGTGCATTCGCATCGAAGCTTAAGTGACTGGAGTAAGGTCGGAGATGTTTGGTACATTAGCCAAGAAAATTTTTGGGTCCTCAAATGATCGGGCGTTAAAATTAAATCATGCAAAAGTAGCCCAGATCAACGCTTTAGAAGATCAATACGCGCCCTTATCCGACGACGAATTGAAAGCAAAAACCGAAAGCTTCAGAGCAGAACTGCAAGCGGGCAAGAAGCTGGATGATCTACTCCCCGATGCATTCGCCTGCGTCCGTGAGGCCGCCAAGCGCGCCTTGGGTGAGCGCCATTACGATGTTCAGTTAATGGGCGGCATTGTCCTGCATCAAGGTAAAATCACCGAGATGAAAACAGGTGAAGGTAAAACGCTGGTTTCAACACTGGCAGCCTACCTCAACGCACTTGAAGGCAAAGGCGTTCATATTGTAACCGTTAATGACTATCTGGCCGTCCGCGACAGTGCGTGGATGGCTAAAGTTTATGAAAAGCTCGGCCTGACCGTTGGCTGCATTGCCAGCGGCATTGATGAAGAATCCCGCAGGAACGCCTATGCCTGCGATATTACGTATGGCACAAACAATGAGTTCGGCTTTGATTATCTACGTGATAATATGAAATTTGAAACTGAAGCCATGGTGCAACGCGGTTTCAATTTTGCCATTGTCGATGAGGTTGACAGTATTCTGATTGATGAAGCACGAACGCCACTTATTATCTCTGGCCCGGCTGAAGACTCATCAGAGTTGTATCTCGCTGTTGATGCGATTATTCCAAACCTTGTCCCCAGCGATTATGAAGTTGACGAGAAAGCAAAAACCGTCAGCTTTACAGAAGACGGCACTGAACATATGGAACGGTTGCTGGAGGCAGCAGGCCTTTTGAAGGGGAGCAATCTTTACGAAATTGATAATGTCGGTGTCGTACATCATTCAAATCAGGCTTTGCGCGCCCATAAACTGTTTGTCAAAGACACGGACTATATCGTTAAAGACAACAAGGTCATTATCATCGACGAATTCACAGGTCGTATGATGGAAGGCCGCCGCTATTCCGACGGTCTGCATCAGGCCCTTGAAGCTAAAGAGCATGTGGAAATCCAGCCTGAGAACCAAACGCTGGCATCGATCACCTTCCAGAATTATTTTCGGCTTTATGACAAGCTTTCCGGCATGACTGGAACGGCGATAACCGAAGCTGACGAATTTGCTGAAATTTACAAACTTGACGTTCTCGAAATCCCGACGAATGTCCCCATTGCACGTCAAGATGACGATGACGAGATTTACCGAACGGCTGACGAGAAATATAACGCCATCATTGAGACAATTATTGACTGCAAAAAACGGGGACAGCCCATCCTTGTGGGTACGGTCTCAATTGAAAAATCCGAGATGCTTTCTGAGATTCTCAAAAAACAGAATATCAAACACAGCGTCCTGAATGCCCGCCACCATGAACAGGAAGCGGAAATCATCAGTCAGGCCGGTCGGCTCAATGCTGTAACGATTGCAACCAACATGGCGGGGCGCGGCACCGACATCAAACTTGGCGGCAATGCTGACATGATGATCGAAGCCCGGATAAAGGATGAAACAGACGAAGTCACGATTGCAAACCTTACCGCAGAGATCGAAGCAGATATAGCCGAGCAAAAAGAAAAAGTTCTGGCAGCTGGCGGCTTGTTCGTGATTGGAACGGAACGACACGAATCCCGCCGCATTGACAATCAGTTGCGTGGGCGATCAGGTCGCCAGGGGGATCCCGGCACCAGCCGTTTCTATCTATCCCTTCAAGATGACCTGATGCGCATTTTTGGCTCGGAACGGATGGATGGCATGTTGCGCAAACTCGGCCTTGAAGAAGGTGAAGCCATCATTCACCCGTGGATCAACAAAGCCCTTGAAAAAGCACAGCAAAAAGTTGAAGCACGCAATTACGATATCCGCAAAAACCTGCTAAAATTTGATGACGTAATGAACGATCAACGCAAGGTCATCTATGAGCAGCGTATTGAACTGATGAAAGAAACCGACGTATCGGAAACCATCAAGAACATGCGCGATGACGTCATTGATCAAATGGTTGCCCGCCATATCCCCCCCAAAGCCTATCCGGAACAATGGGATGTCAAGGGCCTCGGCGAAGAAGTTCAGGAAGTACTGGGTCTTGAGCTACCAATTGCTGACTGGGCGGCGGAAGAAGGAATTGCTGACGAGGAAATCCACGAGCGCATTGAAGATCATATCAACCGGAAAATGGCTGAAAAAGCTGTCAAGTATGGCCCCGATGTCATGCGCATGGTTGAGAAAAGCTTGCTGTTGCAAATCCTTGATCAAATCTGGAAGGACCATCTTCTACAGCTTGACCATCTGCGCCAATCGGTCTCCTTGCGTGCCTATGCGCAAAAAGATCCACTCAACGAGTATAAAACAGAGGCCTTCAATATGTTTCAGGCCATGCTCGATCAATTACATACCAGCGTGACAACCTATTTATGTCATGTTGAACTCCAGAATCCGGAAGAACTTATTCAGCGAGAAGAACCCAACGAAAGCGCTCTGCAACAAACACATTTGAACCCGCTTACCGGTGAAAATGAAATGATCGAGGGGGCCCCGCTAGACCCCGAGGACCCGGCCAGTTGGGGGAAAATTCGTAGAAATGAGCAATGCCCGTGCGGCTCAGGGCGCAAATACAAACATTGTCACGGCACGTTATAGTCAAATCAGTATTATTCGGAGGCACGCATGATTGCCCGGTTAAAAAAATTTCTGAGCGCAGCTGGGGATGAAACTGTCAAAGTTGCAGCTGATGAGAAAAATGTAGCGACTGCGGCCTTACTAATCGAAGCAGCCTTGTCCGATGCGACCTATTGCGAAGATGAAAAAGCAATGGTCACAAAATTATTAAAACGACATTTTGACCTGTCTGATGCAGAAGCAGATGCCGTCGTCAAAGAGGCTGAAATCGCCCATGACAAAGCTGATCAGATCTTGTGTTTTACACGAACCGTCAAAGAGTCAGTTCCGTTTGAAGATCGTATTCATATCATTGAAATGCTGTGGGAGATTGCCTATGCTGACGGCATTATCAGTGATTATGAATCCAATCTTGTTCGCCGGATTTGTGGCTTGATATATGTTGATGACAAGGATAGTGGCAAGGCTCGAAAACGAGTGCTCGCCAAGCTGAATATACCTGATTAACTGTTATTTTTTTTAAGAACATATGATTAAGGGGTTGTCATTCCAATTTAATGACGATAATCCCTAAATAATAATTTGCGATAATGATCCTGAGAGTTGGAGAATAGAATATGACCTACGTCGTGACCGAAAACTGCATTAAATGCAAGTTCATGGACTGCGTGGAGGTCTGCCCCGTAGACTGTTTCTACGAGGGAGAGAACATGCTTGTTATTCACCCCGATGAATGTATTGATTGCGGTGTGTGTGAGCCTGAATGTCCTGCGGAAGCAATTTTGCCAGACACAGAAGATGGCGCGGATGCATTACTTGAGGTGAACCGCGAATATTCTGAAAAATGGCCAAACATCACTCAAAAAGGCGAACCCCCAGCCGATGCCGAAGACTGGAACGGTAAACCGAACAAATTTGAAAAAGAGTTTAGTCCCAACCCCGGTAAAGGCTGACCTTCAGGCGGCAAGTACATGCAGGCTCATTGATAACAGCCTGCATATTTGTCATTTGTTCCGCATTAGCATTTTTACGTAAAATATGTTACAGTGGCTCCATTGCGCTCGTAAATTGCCATATTTTGATCGTTTTCGCGCGTTAGTGTTCGTTTTGGATGTTTGAACGGACATCCATATACAAATCAGAAGGCGGTTAATACCGCCTTTTATAATGGACCAATATCAGTTTAGCGCCCTTCATTATTGGCGGCTGCGTTCACCTTTTACTGTTGTCCATAATTGAGAGAAGGAATTTAATGACTAAAGAGTTGGAATTCGCCCCCCAGGATCATGTTGTCTATCCAACACATGGCGTCGGTCAGGTATTGTCTATTGAAGAGCAGGAAATTTCTGGAATAAATCTGACCCTTTATGTGGTTGACTTCTCCCATGAAAAAATGACCCTCAGAGTTCCAATCGCCAAGGCAAAAAGCGTTGGAATGCGTGCGTTGTCCTCTCCCCTTAAAATGAAATCCGCTCTCGACACCTTAAAAGGGCGCGCCCGGATCAAGCGCACCATGTGGAGCCGCCGGGCACAGGAATATGAAGCCAAGATCAACTCCGGTGATCCTATTCAAATTGCTGAAGTTGTTCGCGACTTGCACAGAAATGAAGATCAGCCCGATCAGTCCTACAGTGAACGCCAAATTTACGAGGCCGCCCTTGAGCGCCTGTCTCGCGAGCTGGCAGTCGTTGAGCAAATTGAAGATGATGCGGCAACAGAAAGACTGCAAAAAGTTCTAAAAGCAGCCTGATAACTACAGTTTCAGCCAAATTTGAAGGTCCGGATCCCAATCCGGACCTTTTTTCGTTAATTTTTCATTAATTTCACATGTAAGGCTTGATTAATCGAATCAGACGATTCATTGTAGGCCTCGATGAAAGCGAATCAGCACAGCGAAAAATTTGGATGTATTTCTCAGGCCACACGTGTCTGGGCCATTTCCTGCGTTCACGGGGATTCTGTTAAGCTTAAACAGCTTCACGAAGCCTTAAGTGAGCGCTGGCAACATGGTGATCGCCTTGTCTATCTAGGCAATTACATCGGCCGGGGAGCCGACATCAAAGGCGTTCTCGATGAACTTCTTCGGTTCAGAATTGACCGATTATGCCTGCCCGGGATGATTAGCAGTGACATTGTCTACCTGCGCGGTACTCAAGAAGAAATGCTGCGTAAATTACTGCAAGTTCAATTGGCAACCGACCCGCCCGCCGTTTTTGACTGGATGATGGATCACGGCATCGAAGAGACGTTAAAAGCTTACGGATCCAGCGCACAGGAAGCCCGCGGTTATTTCCGTGAAGGCATTCTGGCTACCACGCGCTGGACAGGCCGCCTTCGGGACACAATCCAGAGCCACCCCGGGCATAACGATATTCTTATTTCCTTGCGCCGTGCAGCCTATACCATGGACGGCGAATTGCTCTTCGTTCATGCCGGCATTGACCCCAGCAGGCCCGTTACCGAGCAGGCAGATACCTTTTGGTGGGGCAGCGGGTTCTTTGATAAAATTGAAGCCCCTTATTCAGGGTTCAAGCGGGTCATCCGCGGCTTTGATCGCTCCCATGACGGCGTCACCGAAACAGATCACACAATTTCCCTCGACAGCGGCTGTGGCTTTAATGGTCCGCTAACAGCTGCCTGCATCAGCCTTGACGGGCAAATTGAAGAGTTGCTGACATCTGACTAATGCACAATATCTGAGGCGTATGCAAGCGTCTTATAAGTCTCGCCTCGCTGCGGCGCCCGTTTCTTAAACGCGGGATTAAGTAAGATAAACAAGTCTTTCTTCAATTTACTTTGCGGCATTCTGGAGACCAGATCAGATAGATCTTCATCAGACCCGACCTTTCGAACCGTCAGGACAGTTTGCCTGATCTTGGCGGCTTCGCGATACCCCATTGGCCGAAAGCTCATATAGCTATCACGGTAAGCTGCTTCCAGTTCCTGCTGGCGAACGCGAGAGCGATAGACAAAGCGCGCGACTTTATCATAGCCGAAATTGACGACCACCATTGTCATATAAGTCTTTTGTCGCCCCTTCGTCAGTGTAAATCTGCTCACAGCCCCCATCGCACCGCCCACCTGAATCGGATTAATGGTGCCCGTGCGAATTTTAGCCAACCATACACGGGACATGTAGTCAGCCGGAGATAACCCCCGCAATCCACGCGGATCGAGATCAAAGGTCATTTGATTACCTGACCGATCCTGCGCAAGAACAGCTCTTTTGGAATTAATCAGTTGAAACCCTCGCGGTGCTGAGAAAGCAAACCGCAGTTGTGGATGCAAGAACTGCCGGCCCTTAATGACACCCTCTTTGATATCATCCCCGTAAATCATTCCATTCAGATGATCGAGATAGGCCTTGCATCTATAGTCACGCTTCAGATCATCTTTCTGACTGACCGCGATAGACCGTGCGCGGGCAATCCTGTTTTTGGTTTGTGGGTGGGATGCAAAGAAATCAAATTGTCCAGCTTCCCCGTCCTTACCCGCCAGCTTTTTCGCATAGGCCGCATTGTCTGCTAATCGTTCCAGAAAATCTGCGGCGGCCTCTCTTGGGTAGCCTGCAAGGCCCAGATACTTGATCCCCAGACTATCTGCCTCATATTCCTGCTCCCGTGAGTAATTTGCCAGCAACAATCCTCCCATTGTCTGGCTCAGTCTGGCGACATCTGCACTTTGTGTTAAAATACCGGCTATTGCCCCCAGCAGTCCGACACCAGTTGCCCGACCCTGCCTCTGCGCCCCGTGGCGGGCAACCACATGGCCAACCTCATGCGCGAGCACACCGGCAACTTCGGCCTCGTTATTGGCAAGAGCCAATAACCCTCGCGTAATGTAGACATAGCCCCCTGGCAGCGCAAAGGCATTGACGATCGGACTGTTGAGCACTGTCACCCGCCAAGGCTCTGATCGTTTTTCAGTTACCGTGGCAATACGCAAAACAATATCAAGGATATAATCGTTCAGCCCTTCTTGTACATATTCACCGCCATATTGGGCCACAATTTTTTTGTGCTGTTGGGCGCCAATTTCCCGCTCATTTGTAGGCTCGAATATTGAAAATAAACCACTATCGTCAGAAGCGGCAAAGCTGGCGGTTGGCATCCCCGAAAGGATCACCCCAACGGCCAGCAATTTCAGCAACCATTCCATTTTTCCATAAACTGCCTGAAAGCTGTGCCAAATATACATGTGTTACTCCTGTTCGAGCGCAGGGTCCGTCAATAGTTCTATCTGTTGCGGAAAATACAATTCCATATAAAGGCCATTATACACTCTGATTTTGCCGCGTACACGCACCCATTTCATCTTCAAGTCGTTCATTTTCCAATCAATAGTTTTAAAATTACGCTTGTATTTTGGCAAAATTGCGACTGTAAAATCTGTTCGCCAGTCATCTCCAAAATTCAGATAAAGTGTCCCGCGTACCCGCCGCACAGCCCTCACCTGTCCGCTCACCACCTGAAACCCGGATACTACACCACTATGGTTCAAGGCTTCGGTCTTCAGCACCCTGCGTCTCTTCCAAATTCCTTTCCCACGTTTTCGGGCCTGCGCCTCTGCACTCAACAAAGCCGTAGACAAAGAGGCAGGATAAGGCCCCACCCCTTTCCACAAAGCCAGCCCCTCGCCAATCAAATAATACTGAAGCCAACCGTAATCGGCCGTGATCACCTGTCCGTTTAAATCTCCGTAACGGTTTTTAAGCTGACCCTTGCCCTCAAACAGGGATCTGTCCAACGTGATCTCCGCCCCCACCAGAGTGGCCAACCAATCTGCGCGTTTGGGCCAGACGAGTTCATCGAGAGAAATTCGCACCCCGCCAGACGTCAGTAAATTACCCGCCTCAATGGATGCAATCCGGTAAGGGGCTGCGGATAAATTGGGAGCCCCAACCAAAGGTGCCCCCAACAAAATTGCAATCGCCCACAGATATCTGATAGCCCGCATTTTCTACCCTTCCGCACGCAGATTTATAGATGGCAGCATAACATATAGTGAATAAACCAAAAAATTATAATTTTACACTTTTTTAATGTTATTAAATAATTTTTACTTTTTTAATTGCTATTAATAGAAAAATACATACATTCAAAAAACAACTCATAATGAAAGTGACTTTCATGGATTTATCTGCCACTGAATCTTATGCTGCACATCTTCGCGGAACAATTGGCCATCTGGACGGAATCGCCCTTCTGGAAGCTTTGCAAGACAGCGAGCTCGGCGGTAAAATGATGATAACGTCCTCATTCGGTGCTGAAGCTGTCGTGCTTCTGGATATGGTTGCCCATGTAAATCCTGCCATTCCCGTCATCTTTCTCGACACCCGCCGCCTGTTTGGTGAAACTTTGCGCTATCAACGCCAGATCACAGAATTACTGGGACTTGAAGACGTTCGCATCATCCAGCCTGATACCGGACGCCTTGAAAATCTTGACCCAGACGACATGTTATTCACCTCAGATCCAGATAAGTGTTGTGAAATCCGAAAAACTGAACCGCTGTCTAAATCACTGAATATACTTGAGAAATCAGGATTCTCAGGCTGGATTACTGGCCGCAAGCGCTTTCAGTCCAAAGGGCGCGGGGATTTAAACGTCATTGAGGCTACTGACACATTCATCAAAATAAACCCGCTCGCCTATTGGAGTAACGCCGATATCAAAAATGCGTTTCTTGCAAAAAACTTACCACCGCATCCCCTGGTTGCCGATGGGTTCAAGTCTATTGGATGCATGCCCTGCACCCGCCGCGTCGCAGAGAATGAAGATGCCCGTGCGGGCAGATGGGCTGGGCAGGACAAAACAGAATGCGGCATACATTTACCGATAAACAGGCCGGCTTCCATTCTTAATTAACAATTTAATTTGTTAATTAAATTAAAATATAAAATATTGTGTAATTAAAAATAAATATATACATTTAGTGAACTACAGGTTCTGAATAGAACAGCACGTACATGAAGGAGAGACAAATGGCTTATCAGATTTATACAGCATCCTTGTTGAAAGAAGGTCTGGTCACCTATCTATGCCTCGGGACGGACGGTGCATTCTGGTCAACCGATATTAACAAAGCCACACGCATGGACGAACAGCACCTGCATATCCTCAAGGCTGAAGCTGAGTATGCTGCCCAAGCCAATATTGTAGTTGGTCCTTATCCGATCACCGTGACCAGCAATGATCAGGGCCTGATACCTGTAGAAGGCCGCGAGAAAATCCGCGCCTTTGGCCCAACCATCACATTGCCAAGTGACCCGGTACGGCCCGCATCTGACTTGCATGCCGCCTGATAGAAATTATAATTGAGTTAAAGCATGTATCAATATTCCCAAGCCGACCATCAACTGCTGCAAGAGCGGGTGGCACAATTTCGCGGGCAGGTTCAACGGCGCTTGCGCGGTGAACTGTCCGAAGACGAGTTCAAACAGCAACGCTTGCGCAATGGCCTGTATCTGCAACTGCACGCCTATATGCTGCGGGTTGCTGTACCTTACGGGCTTCTATCTTCCAACCAGATGAGGACCCTCGCCCATATTGCCCGGAAATATGATCGTGGATATGGCCATTTCAGTACCCGCCAGAACATTCAATATAACTGGCCAAAACTGGAAGATGTGCCGCAAATCCTTGATGATCTCGCCGCTGTTGAAATGCATGCTATTCAAACCAGCGGCAACTGCATTCGCAACACCACATCCGATCCCCTTGCCGGTGTTGCCCGCGATGAAGTTGCCGATCCGCGCCCCTATTGCGAGTTGATCCGTCAATGGTCAACTTTCCATCCCGAGTTCAATTTTCTCCCCCGAAAATTCAAAATCGCGGTTAGCGGTGCCATCCATGACCGGGCGGCAGTGGCTGTCCATGACATCGGTCTGCGGCTGGTTAAAGACGCAAGTGATGAACTTGAATTTGAAGTTTATGTGGGGGGCGGTCTTGGCCGAACACCGATGATCGGCAAGCTGATCCGCGCCTCATTGCATCCCCATGACATGCTGACTTATCTTGAAGCTATCTTGCGGGTTTATAACCGGCTTGGCCGGCGCGACAACCTGTACAAGGCCCGTATTAAAATTCTCGTCCATGAAACCGGCGAAGAAAAATTCCGCGATCTGGTCGAAGCAGAATGGCAAGAAATAAAAGCCAGCAGTTTGCGGCTCGCAAATGAGGATATCGCCAGAATTCAAAGCCACTTCAAAGACCCGGACTATGAACTTCTGAGCGATTTTGATCATGATTTTGACAGCCATCTGCTTACCAATCCTGACTTTGCCAACTGGGCCAGTAAAAATGTCGAATTGCATAAGAAAGATGGCTATCGCATTGTCTATCTATCCCTGAAATCTCGCAACCAGCCAACCGGTGATGTTACCGCCGATCAAATGGATGCCATCGCCGATCTGGCTGACAGATACAGCCTCGGAGCTATCCGCTCGACCCACCGGCAGAACCTTGTTCTCTCGGATGTAAAACTTGCTGATCTTCATCACTTGTGGCTGGAGTTGGTAAAGCTTGATCTGGCGACGCCGAACTACAATCATCTGACAGATATCATCTCCTGCCCGGGAATGGACTACTGTGCTCTGGCAACGGCCCGGTCGATCCCCATTGCCCAAGCCCTTACCGAACGGTTCGACAGCTACGACTACATCAATGATCTGGGCGATCTCAGCCTCAATATATCCGGCTGCATCAATGCCTGCGGACATCATCATGTGGCCAATATCGGCATACTCGGTGTCAATAAACGCGGTGTCGAGGTTTATCAGCTTACCCTTGGCGGCAGTGCGCGTGAAGATGCCTCTATTGGCAAAATCATTGGCCCTGCCTTTACCAGTGATGAAATCGTCAAGGCCGTTGCCGATATTCTGAAGGTCTATCTCGATAAGCGTGAAGGGCCTGAGGAGGCATTTCTCGCCGCCTATCGCCGCTTGGGGCAAGCCCCGTTCAAGGAGAAGCTCTATGGGTAAGTTCATCAAAGACCGTAAAGTCCAGCAAGATAACTGGATGCCCTATACCGGCCTTGAAGATCTGGCGACCATTCCAAGCGGGGATATTTATATCCCGTTTGAAGAATGGCACCAAAATCGCGACCAGCTTCTACAACGCAACAGCCGTCTTGGTGTTATTCTTGAAAATACAGATGATGTCGCGGCCCTCATTCCTGATCTGGAGCGGCTTGATCTGATTGTCTTGCAATTTCCGAAGATGGCCGATGGGCGCGCTTTTACGCAAGCCCGGCTATTACGGGATCGCTACGGCTATAAGGGTGAAATTCGCGCCACCGGGGATGTCCTGCATGATCAAGTGTTTTTTATGCAGCGCTGCGGCTTTAACGCCTTCGAACTTCGCGACGATCAGGACAGCGCAACTGTCTTGCTGGCCTTTGACGAGATAACGGTCATCTATCAGCCCGCCACAGACGAAGAGCTACCGATCTGGCGGCGGTAATCTCCAAAACGGCATATTGCATCCGGTTATACTGGCTCAAGTGCAGGCTTGAATATCAAAGACAGCAGAAAGCCTGCGACAAAGCCGCCAGCGTGGGCGGCCCATGAAATGCGAACCCCACCGGTCAGCATCTCCCCTAACGGGGACATGCCGATAATCAGGTTCAATCCCATCATGACAGCCGCAAATATCAGAACTTTCTGTAGGCCGATTTTTGGCAGCATTAGCCGCAACGTCGCGCCGATCATGCCGAACACAGCCCCCGAAGCCCCATAAAGATATCCTCCGCCTTCGCCAACAGAGACAAAATATTCACTAAAGGCCCCGACCCAGCCCGTTAGCACAAAAATAGTGACAAAGGTCATGGCCCCGTAATAGCGTTCCACCATGGTGCCAAAGGCCAGCAACATAAATGCGTTAATCAACAAATGCATAAAATCGTTATGCAGAAACATATGGCTGGTCATCTTGAAAATCAGACCTGCGATTGAGGTGCCGGTCGGGGCCTGCAAGGCCGCTGCAGCCCCGTCAATATCAAAAGCCAGATTACCATAAACCCACTCTTTCGTTGCCGGATCAGCGGTTAGCAACAAAATATGGACGATCACCAAAGAGGCAACCAGATACTTGACCACCGGCGGCACATTAAATGCAGGTTCGTTCGAATTTTCCAAAATTGTTACTCACTTGTAAAAGAAATCAGGCCATTAGCCCGCCAACCTTATGATACAGCCATATCAGTAAAATTGGCGGAATAATCAAGACTATTTTACAAATTTTCGAAAGTCGGGTTTGCGTTTTTCATTAAACGCAATAACGCCCTCTTTGGATTCGTCCGTGGCATAATATAGATTAAGGGCCTGCATCCCCATCGCTGAAATTCCGCGAATATTCTCGCTATCCATATTGAAAGACCGTTTGGCGATTGTAAGGGCTGTCGGGCTTTTCTCCATAATTTCCGCGCACCAGCGATCCACTTCGGCATCCAGTTCATCATGGGGAACAACTTTATTCACCAGTCCCATTTTCTCGGCTTCATCTGCCGAATAACGGCGGCACAGATACCACATTTCGCGCGCTTTCTTCTCACCGATAACCCGCGCCAGATAGGCAGTTCCGAACCCCGGATCAACAGACCCTACCTTTGGCCCCACTTGTCCAAACTGCGCCTGTTCAGAGGCAATGGTAAAATCACACATGGTTGCCAGCACATTGCCGCCGCCAATAGCGAACCCCTGAACGCGGGCGATCACAGGCTTGGGCACATCCCGGATCAGGCTTTGCAGCTCTTCGACCGGCAATCCGATTGTCCCGCGTCCGTCATACTGTCCATCATGCGCCGACTGGTCCCCGCCTGTACAAAAGGCTTTCTCGCCAGCGCCCGCAAGAACGATCACACCGATTGCATCATCCCACGCGGCCTTGTTAAAGGCCTCGATCATCTCTTCAATGGTTTGCCCGCGAAAAGCATTATATTTGTCGGGCCTGTTAATGGTAATCCACGCAGCACCCGCTTTTTCTTCATAAATGATATCCTGATATGTCATGTTTTTTCCTATCCTGCCATTGTCAATCCACCAGAGACACTAATGACCTGTCCGGTTATATAATCTGCTTCCGAGCTCGCCAGAAAAGCAACAATGCCTCCAAAATCTTCAGGTTTTCCCAGCCGCTTGAACGGGATCGCCCGTTTGAAACTGTCATATATTTTGCGCCCTATTTCCCCTTCACCAATAAAGTCATTGAGAATGGCCGTATCCGCCGGGCCGGGGCACACCACATTTACATTGATGTTCTGACGCGCAAGTTCCCTGGCAAGCGTTTTGGAAAAAGCAACAATCCCGCCTTTGCAGGCTGAATAGACCCCCTCACCGGATGAGCCGACCCGCGCCGCATCCGATGAAATAGAAATTATCTTGCCCGATTCACGCTCAGCCATCCCCTTGGCAACCGTATGCGTCATATGCAAGGGTCCCCATAAGTTAATGCCGACGATCTTCTCCCATAGGGCCTTGTCTGTTTCCAGAAAATTGCCAACCTTGTCCCAACCTGCGTTATTCACCAGAATATCGGTAGGGCCAAACCTCTCCTCACAATCGGCAACTGCCTTTTGCACCGCTTCCAAATCCGATATATCCACACAAAAGGCAGCGGCTGATGCGCCTATGGATGCCGCCGTTCTCTCCGCAGCCTCCATATTCAAATCAAAGATACCGATCTTGCATCCTGCATCTGCGAGACGCGTGCATATGGCAGTCCCCAAGCCGCCCCCGCCTCCGGTTACAATTGCTACTTTTCCATCCAGTCCCCTCACCGATTTTCCTCCAGTTTCTGTCTAGCTATTACCATTTTCATTATTTGTGCGGTCCCGTCCCCAATCTGTAGCCCCAGCAAATCCCGCAAGCGTTGCTCAAACGGATAGTCGCGGCCATAACCGCCATGCCCATGTAGCAACAAACATTGCTGCACAATGTCAAAGGCCAGCTTCGGCCCCCACCATTTGCACATGGCAGCCTCGGTAGTGTGGGGCAATCCTTCATCTTTGAGCCACAAGGTCTTGAAGCACAGCAGTTTTGCTGCCTCCAGATGTGTCTGCGCCTCGGCCAACGGAAAAGTGACTCCCTGATTGACACTGATGGGTTTACCAAAAGCTTCGCGCTCCTGCACATATCGCCATGTCTCGGTCAAAGATTGCTCTGCCACCGCCAGACATTGCAATCCGATCAGGGCACGGCTGAAATCAAACCCCTCCATTACTTGTGAGAAAGCCCGGTTCTCGTCCCCCAAACGGTGATCGTCTGCAACAAAAACCCGATCAAAGAAAATGGAACCCCGCCCGATACAACGCTGCCCCATATCGTCATAGCGGCTGGTTGTAACGCCGCCCGCATCCATTTCAACCAGAAAGGCGCTCACCCCTTTTGCCCGGCTGCTGACCTCACCAGTGCGCGCAAAAACAATCATGATATCGGCCTGATCTGCCATGGAGATTGAGGCTTTTTCGCCGCTCAACTCGTATCCACCCTCAACGGCCACCGCCTTCAATTGAAGATTAGCCGCGTCTGATCCGCCGCCGGGCTCTGTCAATGCCACGCCCAGAACAGCTTCCCCTGCGCAAATTTTCGGTATCCATTTTTTTGCTAAATCGGTGCCGGCATATTTTGCCAGTATCTGGCTGTTCAACGACCCCAATAATTGCACATAGGCCATGTTAAAGTCAGCGGCGGCAATTGCCTGCATGACAAGGCCACTGGTCAGATAGCTTGTCTCGGCCCCGCCAAACTCGGCGGACTGCTCCGGTGCAATGAACCCCAGCGCTCCCATTTCACGCGTCATATTTTTTGAAAACACACCACTGCGATCCCGCGCCAAATATCCCGGCGCCAACCGGTTTTGAGCAAATTGCAGGGCTGCCTTTGATATGGCCAGCTGTTCCTCGCTTAACGAAAACTGCATCAACCTGTCTCCTCGTTTTTATTTTTCCAAAGCTTCTCTGTTTTTTGAATTTATGTCAATATATTGATTGTTTTATATATTTTTATGGCTAATAATAACGGGTATGTTTGATGATTTAAGCAATAGGTTGTTCTTTAGGCTCTACCAAACGGCCAATATTTTACAAAAAGTAGGGGCTCAAGCCCTTGATTCTGAACATATCACAACCCAGCAATGGTCCGTTCTGGGGGCTCTGTCCCGCGAGAATATCACCAACGGAATGAGCGTATCCGAGCTGTGCGATTACCTGAAACTCAGCCGTCAGAACATGGCCGGCGTCTTAAATCGCCTCGAAGAGCGCCATCTTGTTACCCGCAGCATTGACCCGGCAGATGCCCGCGCCAGGTTAATCCGCATGACACAGGAAGGAACCCGTTTATGGCAGCGCATCACCCCCCTTATCAACAGCTTCTATGACGAGGCTCTGTCCGGCTTTTCTACTGATGACCAGATTGCAGTTACCCATTACATGAACAAGTTATGCGACAATATGTACCGGATGGACAAAAACAAAAAATGATGTAGCAACTGCCCGGATAATTAACTTGCCTATCCAGACAGAGAGAGATAGCCTTGCATATCATGTGAATAAAATATGCCCCAACAAGCAAAAACAAAGGGCATTTATTCAAAAAGGCCAGTTGCAGCATACGGCAAAATAACGCCCCCGTTGCACCTCTCTGGTCTTGAAAATCCAAAAGCTGGAGGTGGCAAAAAGTGGATGTTGGAATTTTAGCTTATGGGGGATACATCCCGAAAAGCCGATTGCAGCGCGCAGAAATCTTCAAGGCTCATGAATGGTTCAGCCCGAATCTGAAGGGCCTTGCCAAAGGCTGTCGCGCCATGGCCAACTGGGACGAAGATAGCGTCACCATGGCAAGCGAGGCCGCCCGCGACTGCATCCCTGAAAACAGGCGCGGAAATATCAGTGCCGTTTATATGGCTTCAACGACATTTCCGTTTCTGGACAGGCAAAATGCCGGAATTATTGTCGATGCCCTTAATCTGAACAGTAACATTCAAACAGTGGATTTTGCATCATCCCTGCGGGCGGGAACCGCCGGCCTGATCATCGCCCTGCAAGCATCGACGGGGGTAAATGGCCCTGTTCTGCTCACCGCTGCCGATAAACGGATTGCAAAAGCGGGCAGCGCGCTGGAGATGACATCCGGGGATGGCGCAGCCGCCTTTTTATTAGGCTCTGGCCCAATAGTCGCCCGCTTTTTAGGGTCCCACACAGAATCTGAAGATTTCATTGATCATTTCCGAAGCGAAGGCTCAGAGTATGATTACGCATGGGAAGAACGCTGGGTCCGCGATGAAGGTTACCTGAAAATTGTACCCACAGCGATCAATGCACTGCTCGAAAAAGCGGGGGTTACCGCAACTGAAATCACAACATTCTGTTTCCCCGCCGCCGCCCGTAATATCGCGGCAAGCATCGCTAAAAAAACAGACATTCCAGAGAGTGCCGTTACCGATAACCTGCAATCAACCTGTGGCGAATGCGGGACCGCACATGCCCTTATCCTGCTGGCAAAAGCCTTGGAGACGGCTGAACCTGGCGATAAAATTCTGGTCACAAGTTTCGGGCAGGGCTGTGATGCACTGTTATTCGAAGTAACAGGGAATATCAAAAAGTTCTCCCCCCGGACAGGGATTGTCAGATCACTGGCGCGCGGCCGGCCCGAGACAAATTATAACCGCTTCCTCGCCTTCAATGGGGGCTTGCAAATGGAAATGGGCCTGCGGGCAGAAGTTGACAAAAACACCGGACTGACAACCCATTATCGCAACCGGAATATGGCCCAGCGCATGATCGGCGGCAAATGCCGTCACTGCGGCACCGCCCAGTTCCCCAAAAGCAATATCTGCGTCAATGAAAATTGCGGAAGAATTGACAGTCAGGATGATTACCCATTTGCAGAACGAACGGCAACCCTGAATTCCTATACCGCCGACCGCCTGACCTATTCTCCCGACCCACCGGCCTATTACGGTATGATCCAGTTCGAAGAAGGCGGGCGCCTGATGAGCGATTTCACGGATATTTCATCAGATGACATTCTGCAAGTTGGCATGAAGCTACGAATGGTATTCCGGGTCAAGGACTATGATACAAAGCGCGGTTTCAGGCGCTATTTCTGGAAAGCAGTCCCTGTAGACACAGCAAAAGGAGGCTGATAAATGGCAACGGGCATTAAAGACAAAGTGGCAATTCTTGGTATGGGCTGTTCTAAATTCGGTGAACGCTGGAACGACAATGCCGAGGACCTGGTCATCGAAGCATTTGTTGAAGCCATTGAAGATGCGGGGATCGATAAAAGCCAGATTGATGCCGCATGGTTCGGAACCGGTATTGAAGAACAACATGTGGGTAAGTCTGCGGTTCCGCTATCCATTGCCTTGCGCCTGCCCAACATTCCGGTTACCCGTGTTGAAAATTACTGCGCCAGCGGATCGGAAGCTTTTCGCGGCGCTGTCTATGCCGTGGCCTCGGGCGCGTGTGATATTGCCATGGCTGTGGGGGTTGAAAAACTGAAAGACACCGGCTACGGCGGACTGCCACAGCGCAGTCGCGGCGCGGTCAATGATCTATACTGGGCAAATGCCTCTGCTCCCGGCTCGTTTGCGCAACTGGCCCCGGCCTACTGCGTCAGACATGATGTGAGCGCGCAAGACCTGAAACGCGCCATGGCGCATATCTCGGTTAAAAGCCACGATAATGGCGCCCTTAACCCCAAAGCCCACCTGCGCAATAAAATAAATGAAGAGCGCGTGCTAAATGCGCCGATGATTGCTGAACCGCTAGGGCTATTTGATTGTTGCGGGGTGAGCGACGGGTCTGCCGTTGCCATTGTCACCACTCCTGAAATTGCCAAAGCTCTTGGCAAAAACAATGACCTTACGCTGGTCAAAGCCATGCAACTGGCTGCCTCCAACGGGCGTGAAGCGCAGCATAATTCATGGGATGGCAGCCATTTTGTCACCACGCGCGCAGCAGCAAAGCGCGCCTATAAAGAAGCGGACATTACAAAGCCACGGGATCAAATCAGCCTGTTCGAAGTGCATGACTGTTTCTCGATCACCGAACTGGTCACCATGGAGGATTTGTTTATCTCCCCCGAAGGGCGGGCCGTAAACGACATTATGGATGGCGTCTTTGATGCCGATGGGGCACTGCCTTGCCAAATTGACGGCGGCCTGAAATGCTTCGGACATCCCATCGGGGCTTCCGGCATTCGCATGATCTACGAGATGTATTTACAGCTCAATGGCCGCGCAGGAGAGCGTCAGCGCAATGATAACCCATCGATTGGCATGACCCATAATCTGGGCGGTTTCCCGCACCAGAATATTTGCTCTCTAACCATTATTGGTAAAGAAGGGGCATGAGCCCAACCTAGCTCTCTGCCAATTCATCAAGTAACCGTAGAACATCCTTGGAGGCATCATCTACGGCCTTGAGAAGCTCGATGGCTGCCGGAGCATCTCCGGAATTATATTTTTTAACAGCCTCAATGCCCTTGTCATGGATAACCTTATGAGGTGCTTCCAGCTGTTGATAGGCCGGCAGGTGCTTGAAATCCTCACAGGCATCCCCATAATACCATTTACCCAACCGGCAATTCATATGGCTCGACAACTCATCCGCCCGCAAGCTTTCACGGCCAATGATCATATCCGCAAGGCGTTTTTTCCAGACAATATGATCCGCTTTTGCTATCCGGATAGCCTTGTTGGGCACATCAAATTCAGACAGGCGCCCGATTTGGTTACCAATCAGACCGACAACCTTGTCCATCACGACCACACTGTTATTGATCCCTTCCACATTGCTGGCCGCTGCACCGGCAATAGAAGCCACATTGGAAGATGCTTCCTGCGAGACTTGCGTTTGCTCGTTCAGGATGCCTGAAATTTCGCCCATTCTTTCCGTCGTAACATTAATTCCCGCCGTAATGGCATCCATAGAGATAACAGCCTCCTGCATGGAACTCTCACCGCTGGAAACCGCCTCGGCGCCGTCATTCATGGAATTCACGGCCGCATCAATTTCGGTCGTTAGCTCGGCAATGGTTTTACGGATTTCTTCGGCAGCTTTTGTCGTCTGGGTGGACAGACTTTTAACCTCGCCTGCCACAACAGCAAATCCTTTGCCGGCATCCCCGGCCCGCGCCGCTTCAATGGTCGCATTCAGGGCCAGCAAATTTGTCTGCGAGGCAATGTTTTCAATACTTTGCAGCATGTCTGCAATATTTTCCGATGTTTTTACCAGTGACTGTATCTGGGTGGATGCCTGACGAACCGCCTCGGCAACTTTTTGCATATCGGTTGCCGTCGTCTCGATAATGCCTTTACCCCGCACGGCTTCCTGCTGCGCATTTTCGGCACGATCCACAACTTCATTACTATTTTCACTAATAGTTGCAATCCCGACAGCCATTTCCTCGACAGCTGCGGCAATAGACTGCGCTCTGCCGTTCACATCATTGAGGGAATTCACCATAACAGTATTATCAATCGCAATTTCATTAACGGCAATCGACAGGGACACATTCTGGTCCAGAAGCTGGTCGGCAAATTCATTAGCTGCCGCCGTCCCGCGTGTCTTGTTCGCCGCCACACCATAACTGGTCATGGCCAATTCGATATCCATCAGGATCGCCGCATTCACAGCTCTGACAAGAGATTGGCATTTCTCTGTTTCAGAGCCATATTTTCCAATCACATAATTGGTTATTTTATTCAGAACAAATGTATAACCGCCGATATACAGAACCGGTGTAATGCCAATTTTTTCATGAATTTCGCCAATTAGTTGGCTTTTTTTTGTATAATCGTCATCGAAACTCCCCGAAAACAGATTAAGCCAATGGTTTTTCTGAGCCGCCTTCAAAGAAGACAGTTCAATACCCGTAAATTTGTCTATTGAAAGCGGGTGAGAACTGACATAAGCATAAAATTCTTCAATAATAGTATCGAGAACAGCGCCCAGATCAGGCTGAAAATCCTGCAATGCTTTTTGGCGCTTAGGGCCAATGGAATAGTAGGATAAACGGTCATCATGAGAAACATCATTACTCATATTATTAGCACCTATTCTTGAAATTTCTTGTCATTGTTTAAATATGAAATCATTCAGGGTACGCAACGAATACCATTCAAACACCTACAGATAATGAATTAACTTTAGATTAAAAACATATTAAATGCTGCATTATTATTAAGCATAATGGACTACACCCTCCACAAAAAAAAGCCGGATACGCTAATATTGTATCCGGCCCCTACGCCTCCCTTACGACTGGGTTCATTTCACCAGATGGTACAGTTCAGGCGGTTTCGGCAATTGTCAGCTGTAATTCATCCACCATCATATCCCGCATAACAAATTTTTGCGGTTTGCCGGTTACTGTCATTGGCAATTCGGATTTAAAGCGGACATAACGCGGAACCTTGTAATGGGCAATCTGGCCCTTGCAAAATTCCCGTATTTCATCTTCACTACACTCGGCATCTGATTGCAAAACAATCCAGGCACAAACTTCTTCCCCGAATTTCTCACTAGGGACACCAAATACCTGCACTTCCAGAACTTTGGAATTTCGATACAAAAACTCTTCGATTTCACGCGGATAAATATTTTCACCCCCGCGAATAATCATATCTTTGACCCTGCCAACAATATTGCCATAACCGTCAGCATCAATGACAGCAAGATCACCAGTGCGCATCCAGCCGCCATCGACAATAGACTCTGCTGTCCTTTCTTCATCCCCCCAATATCCGTTCATCACCGAATACCCACGGGTCCATAACTCGCCTTTGACACCCACCGGGACAATCTTGCCGTCTTCATCAACAATCTTGACCTCCACATGTGGATGTATCCGGCCAACAGTAGAGACACGGCGGTCAATACTGTCATCAGCGCTACTCTGAAAGGACACCGGACTTGTCTCTGTCATCCCATAGGCGATCGTAACCTCGGTCATATTCAGATCACCGATCACCTTCTTCATCACCTCAATGGGGCAAGGCGCTCCGGCCAGACACCCGGTTCGAAGGCTAGATACATCAAAATTTCCAGCTTCAAGCGTATCCAGTAAAGCAACCAACATGGTTGGCACCCCATAAAGTGCAGTACATTTTTCATCGCTGATTGCCTGCAAGGCCGATGCAGGCTCGAAGCCTTCTCCGGGGAACACCATCGCCGCCCCTTTGGTCACACACCCAAGCGTTCCCATTACCATACCAAAACAATGATAAAGCGGCACGGGGATGCACAAGCTGTCCTTTTCGGTCATTCGGAGTGCATCAGTGACAAATTTCGCATTATTCAGAATATTGAAATGGGTCAGCGTTGCCCCTTTGGGTGATCCTGTCGTGCCACTGGTAAACTGGATATTGATGGGGTCGGTCGGTGACAGGCTATCACTGATACTGTTCAAATGCTCATCTGTAATATCGGGCCCCATCGCCAAAACCGCATCAAAGTTATACATACCGGTGCTAACATCATCTCCCATCCGGATAACCGTTTTCAAGTCTGGCAGCGTTTTTGACCGCAACTCCCCCGGCGCACAAGATGAAATTTCTGGCGCCAGCGTCTGGATCATTTGCAAATAATCCGACGTCTTGAAATTGGCCGCCGTAATCAGAGCCACACAGCCAACCTTGTTCAGCGCATATTCAAGTTCTGACAAGCGATACGCCGGATTGATATTAACCATTATCAACCCGATCCGTGCTGTTGCAAATTGCGTCAGCAACCATTCAACACGGTTCGGAGACCAGATACCGATACGATCCCCTTTTTTCAATCCCAACGCCAATAACCCCTTGGCGAGCCTGTCCACCTCGGTTGCCAATTGTGAATATGTCAGACGCACGGATTGTTCAGAGAAAGCAGCAGCAGGGCGCGAACCGAATTCAGTAATTATTTTCACAAAAATTTCAGGGATCGTCGCATCCGTCAACGGTTGAGACTGATCGCCGCAGACATAAGACTGATTATTAACCGGGGCTAGAAGAGAAGTTTCTGTACTCATGATGCTGCGCCTCATTTTCAATTATTATTAATAATAATTTTCTGAAAATAGCACAATTTTTCAAGATTTCAGTAGATTTTCGGAAAAATACACCTACAGCATCAGCCCGATTTTGGCTTATAGGCTACACGCAAGCCCCCCCAATGACGATCATTTACAATAATCGGCGCACTCAAATCCTTCATGGTCACAAACTCCCCACTCCCCATATCACGGCGATAGGTTTGCAATAGTATAGGTTTGGTATTCCGGGCCGCCGCCAATCCGGTTCTATCATTAAATATACGTCGATTTCTGGAATTTGCCATATTCCAATCAGGCTCATCCGGCCGTTGCTTCTTCGCAAATTTAGCATTATGCGTTGGCAAATACCCATTGCGGTCAACTGCCGCACAAAAAACGATATTTTCGTCAAAACTCAAGGCAGGTTCCTGAATAGCCGGCAAAACCCGGTCTGTAAATTCAGTAAACCTGGTCATTACCTGCACAGGATCTGTGCCCGGAATATCTACATAATTTTCATCAAACAGCTCATCCATCGAAATCATTCCTTGAGCAATCGCATCGCTGAACAGTTTGGTAATCTCTTCGGTCTTTTCTGTAACCAGCCGAATAAATGGACTGTCTTCTGTTTCATGCCCACTCGTGGCCATCACTTCAATAAGAACCTCGCTCATTGTCAGCAAATCGTGGGCTGATTTATCTGCTGCCGCCAGGTTTTCCGATGATCGATGATTATCATCAATCAGGGTGGCCATTTGCTCGGCCACCTGATCACATTGCGTTTGATTTTTATCGGCAACCTCTGCAATATTTCCAACATTGCTATCGATCTGATCAAGGTTCGCGCTTAAAGCGCCAAATATTTGCGAGATACCCCCCGTTCCCTCCTGAACACTTTCAGCCTTTGCGGTGTTCATCTCACTTTCGGTTTGCAGTGAACTGACCTGCATCGTCAATTCTTTCACCGTTTGAGTAATCTCGACCGTTGCCTTACGGGTCTCGTCAGCAAGGCTTTTCACCTCGCTTGCAACCACGGCAAAACCTTTACCTGCATCCCCGGCGCGCGCGGCTTCAATGGTCGCATTAAGAGCCAAAAGATTTGTCTGGCTGGCAATACCTTCAATACCTGCCGCCACCCGGGCGACACGCTCAAGTGAAGCACTCAAACTGCTGAGCTGCTGCCCCATATCCTGAACGCCGTGAACCAGCGAAAAAATATTCTCCACGGCCCCTTCGATATTTTCCTGTGAAGATCGCACGTCACCCGATGCCGACGATGTTGCATCCTTGGTTTCATGCACTGTGTTTTCAATACTGCGGTTAGTTTCCACCATGTTCTGCACCGCAGAGATCAAGTCTTCAATCATCGCTGTTTGTGCGTGACTACGCCCGGTCACCTCTGATAATTGGCCTGCAATATCAGCCGCGGTTACACCAAGGCTACCGACTTGAGTGGAAATTTTTGCGACAACATCATTATTTTCATCTGCCATTCTATGTCTTTTTTTCCCCCAAAAAAATCAGTGTAACTGCTACAAACATGTTTTATAAATACATCATTTATAGTTAATATATTCTCCGAACGTAAATATTAGTTTAATAAAACTTAATGATAATCACATGTTTTAAAAAAACACATAAAATACTTGGTTCAACTTCAAAAACCGAATATGAATGGCATCCGTTGATCGCGCACCATCATGCCCGCCAACCGGCCCCGTAGCTCATCAGGATAGAGCGCCAGATTCCTAATCTGGAGGTAACAGGTTCGAGTCCTGTCGGGGTCACCAGTAACTTATTGATCTATTTTATAAAAAAATAAATTGCCGTTTCTTCCGGTATAAAAATACTGCTTGAGGTAACAATTGAGGTAACAAATGTTCTTACTATCTAGGGCTTGTATTTCTCCAAAACCCCTAGCGATAGAATTGCCTTCTATTTTGACAGAATTATTTCTTCGCCCAACTTGGCGTCAACGCTCGTTCGGCAAACCACCAGAGAGCAGCTGTCGCGGCTGAGAATGTGATCGATTGAACGATATATCGAAGCATTCCACGCATTTCATCATCGTTGAATAACGACGCCAGTATGCCTGTGCCGCTATTGATCTCCACTAACAGTGTTCGAAATATCCAAGCCACAAGGCCCAGCAGCAACAGCGTAAGGAATGGCCTAAATAGCGACCTGATATTGTTTGCCCATGGTGACGCCCTCAAAACCGACTCTGCTTGAATTGAGGCCTGCATACCTGCCCAGCTGCCAGCAGTATTCGCGAGAGCAATTTCCTGCTCTGTTTCAGCAGCTGCTGCGGCCATCTGTAACTTTTGCAAATCGAGTTCATAATTCCACTTTTCACGCTGGAAGGCTTGCCGCTGTTTTTCCTGAAAGTATTTGCTCACCTGACCGACAACAGCGCCAAATAGACCAAATATCCCACCACTGGCGGCCGACAAGCCAACCCCCATCAATTCACTTATAAATTCCATAATGAGCGAGCTCCTTTTCCAAACCAGCGACGCCCGGGTCGCATATCTGCGTGCAAAAATGTTCTGTAGAAACCAAATGTGCCGAAACCGGACTCAGCAGCCTTGTTCAAAATATCAAGTCGATCACGACCACTGAGATTTATATCAAACGCTATTCGTGTTTTATGCTCGGAGAGCGGGGCACCACCAACATGGGCATTATGAATTGGGCATCGATGTGCGCTATTCAAATTCACCGGAGCGCCCACAATATCTCTCAGTCGTTGGATCGCGTCGAATGCTGCGGGGAAGAAGTAAAACTCACCACAATGTGGACATGACAATTCCTTTGGCGAAAAATTTTGCCACCGCCAATCGACGGGGGAATCTTCAATAAACTCATTATAATGGTCATAAAGCACGATATGAGCCCCTACACGAACATCAAATCAACGGCTTTGATTTCCGTTGCGGTTGCCGCAGCTGCGACAGCGGCGCGCTTACCGGCCAACTGACCTACAATAGTGCCACTAGCCTCTTCGAACGCTGTCGCTTTTGCCAAGATATTTACCACGATATCCGCCTTGGTCATGCCGGACGCGATCACGTATTTATCCAAAAACGGAGTGATGGCCGTGTTGTCGGCATTCCAGGCTTTTGCTTCCGCTTCCTGTTTGCCCCAGCTCTCCCTTTCCTTTGGGAAGTAGGGGGCTGTAATAGTTTCAAATGCTTTTTCAGCAGCTATGTTTAAAGCCTTGAATGCTGACGCCCGAACTGTTGGCAAGTCATAAACCCACGTCGTGCCATCCCAAGTCATTTCTACATCTGGCGGCTCTGTGGTGGTGTTTACTGCAGGCACCGTTTCGTCAAGCGCCGCAATTACATTTCGTGTGCCATCCGGGGCAAAATGTACTTGCCCGCGATAATCATTAACCAGCATCCAGGCACCGCCATCAAACACGGCTATTTCATTCAAGCCAGCGACGGGTGGTATAATCTTTGTGGCGTTTGCGGGGATCAGAAATTCATCTTTTTCAAGCGGATTTTCATCGGCTATTTCTTCTGCCAGAAATTCGCCTGTTATTTTGTCGAATGTATAAATTTGCATAAGGTGTTTCCTTAATATTTGATGCAGGCGAGAAGGGCGATGTTGCGGGCCCGAGTTTCCGGATCACCGTCCATCATATTAGTAATATCCATTTCATTCACTGCACCGGTGGCATCGAGAGCCGCTGACGTAATCGCCTCACCAGTTT
>Ga0316206_1000511_pt1 | contig 49779 bp, 50 predicted proteins | sample 6monthpyrite_MG_FD_204942 | JGI IMG/M metagenome (GOLD analysis project Ga0316206, IMG submission 204942) | Microbial mat bacterial communities from mineral coupon in-situ incubated in ocean water Damariscotta River, Maine, United States -... | ecosystem: Environmental > Aquatic > Marine >...
GTAGCTGGAGTAATTGGAAATGTTGTAGCTCAAATTACTGGTGCTACTGTAAAAAGTGGATTTAAAGGACTAAATGGTAAGTTTGCAAGAGACAATTTAATGTTCTTTAACTCCAATATTAAATCAAGTGCTAGATTTACACGCACTGATTCAGGAAAAAGTGTAGATGTTTACTATAATCCAAATATCGTGGAAGCAAATCCAAAAATAGGTGAATTAATGCCTAAAATACTATCTGGTGATGCTAAACTAAGTGAAAAAAAAGAGTTTGGTAAGCTTTGGCAAGCACGTGTTAAAAGGATTTTAATTGATGAGCTTGATAATGAAGAACTTATCCGTGTAGAAACTATTTAAAGTTTGAAGAAAGTTTACAGGCAAAAGCCTGTAAATTAAACACTAATTAAAGTGGTGTAACGTTTTCAGCCTGTGGACCTTTTTGGCCTTCACCTACTTCGAAAGTTACTCTTTGACCTTCTGCTAGAGACACACGTCCTTGACCTGTTCTGTTAACTTGACGGAAGTGTACGAATACATCACTACCACCATCTTCTTGTTGGATAAATCCATAACCTTTTTCGTCGTTGAACCATTTTACAGTTCCGTTTTTTAAATCTGCCATTGTAATACCTCTAGTATAAAATACACTTCCTAAGAAGTGGAATCAAAATCGGGGAGTCTTTCGGTCTAGCGAAGTTTTATAACGTCATACCTCAAGATGAACTCGAGCCTCATCTTTCATCGCACACATTATAGCCTTTTTATAATAATTTGCAACTAAAATTGTAATAAATTGTAAAATTTACCTAAATTTATTCTAATTTTGTATAATTTCGAAAAATAAAGTCAACAAATTGAAAATATTCATAGATAAAATTCTCTTTAGTATAGTGTTTACCACTCTATTTGTATTTAGTGGATGTGCCACAAAAAGCTTTACACACACAGATAGTGCTTTTATTGTTTTTAAAACACCAAATTTCAAATTTGCAGATACTAGTTTCGTTAGATACTACAAATCAACTGTTACTTTAGAGCTTTATGAGGCATCAAATGCTATAACATCTTTAGAAATTAGTAAAAAAAATATTTGTCAGGGTGAGTTTAAATGTATGAATGCGCAAGAATTTAATAAAAAGTATCTACACGAAAGCTACCCAGATGATACATTATATAGAATAATAACTGGGGCAAAGCTTCCCAAAACGTTACAAAAAAATGGTATTGTATACAATGTAGATAGAGACACTATTCGTTTTTCAGATAAAAAAAACAGTATATTAATTAAAATAAGGAAATTATAGATGAAATATGTTGGAGCACATGTAAGTGCAAGTGGTGGTGTATTTAATGCTCCACTTAATGCTAAGGAGCTTGGTGCACGTGCATTTGCACTATTTGTAAAAAATCAGCGTCAATGGACAGCAAAAGAGTTAGATACAAAAACTATTGATAAGTTTGTAAAAAATTTGCAAGATAGTGGTATAGAGGCATCTCAAGTTTTACCTCACGATAGTTACCTCATAAACCTAGGTCATCCAGAAGAGGAAAAACGTGAAAAGTCTTTAAATGCTTTTATAGATGAGATAGAACGCTGTGAGCAACTAGGGTTAGATAAACTAAATTTCCATCCAGGTAGTCATCTGCGTAAAATCAGTGAAGAGGTATGTCTAGATAGAATATCTGAGAGTATGAATAGAGCACTTGAAAAAACTAATCGAATAAAACTTGTCATAGAAAATACAGCTGGACAAGGTAGTAATTTAGGTTATAAATTTGAACATCTAGCGCACTTAATAGAAAAAACTGAAGATAAATCTCGCGTTGGTGTCTGTTTAGATACCTGCCACACTTTTACTGCTGGTTATGATTTACGTACAAAAGAGGCATATGAAGCGACAATGGCAGAGTTTGAAAAAGTTGTTGGATTTAAATACCTTCATGCTATGCATATAAATGATTCAAAACCTGATTTAGGAAGCCATGTAGACCGCCATCATAGTATTGGTGAGGGTAAAATTGGTCTTGATACTTTTAAATTTATTATGAATGATGACAGAATGGATAATATTCCACTTGTGCTTGAAACAATTGATGATAGCATCTGGGCGCAAGAAATAGCGTTACTATATTCAATGGTTGAGAAATAGATGAATAGTATTGTTGAATTTTTAGATGCAAAATCAATAGAAAAAAGTAAAATATTTCCACAGCTTGGTTGTAACGCTGATGAGGCTCTGCTTTTACAAGTAATGTCTCGTGCTTATGTTAGCGGACAGAGTGATTTAAGTGCTGCTGAGGCACTTTTAAATATTTATGACGCTAAAAAGTTAGATCATTTAGAACACCTAAAAGATATTAAACATCTACTAGAGCTTGGTTGGATTACCCAACAATCGTACCATCATCTAAACGATATAACAGAACTACAACTTTTAAATAGTCAAATGACACTAAGTTCATCTTTTCTAAAACTACTTCAAGGTGGTGACTTTGAGCCAATTTTACCTGAGATTAAACCATATGGTGACCATTTAGAGTACCTTCAAGATCAATTTTTTAGAATAGAGCTTTATCAAAAACTACTACAAGAGCGTCAAATTACAGGAGAGACTAGTCCAAACTCTACTCGTATTAGAAGTAAATTAGAAATCTTTGAGCGTCGTATTGTGGAGCGTTTGGAATCTTCTACTAGTCCAATTGCTCTAGAGACTTTTTTCAAACAAAAACATCTTGAAAAAAAAGAGTGCATAATATTTTTAGCGCTCCTAAAAGAAGAGTATGCAGCGGCTGAGACTAGTATGAGAGAGATGAATACACTAATTGATCTTATCAGTTTTGATGAGTATGAACGTATCAAAAATCGTGCCTTGCTAGAAGATGGTTCTCGTCTTTTAGGTGACATAATTGATTATGATGAGATTCTTAACCCTTTTGGGGGAATAAGTAGAGCATTTTTCATTGTAGATGATGTACTACAAAATATAATTCATCCACAGAAAAAGAAAAAAGCTACAAAACTAAAACTAGATATGTTAATAAAAGAGCAAGAACTTTTTGAATTAATTGATCCAAAAAGTGATCTTCAAAATGTAGTTCTATCTAATGAGACAAGAAAAACATTAGATTTAATTTTAAGACAGATGGATAAAACAGTAATAGCTCGTCTTCACCAATGGGGCATAAAAGATAAAAAGCGTGGAGTAGATGCACGTATACTTTTTTATGGACCTCCTGGAACTGGTAAAACTATGACAGCAGCCTCTTTAGCAAAGTCATTAAAAAGGCAAGTCCTATCTTTTGATTGTTCTAAGATTCTATCTATGTATGTAGGAGAGAGCGAAAAGAATGTACGAAATATATTTGATACATATAATGATTTAACAAAAAAGAGTAAAACAGAACCTGTACTTTTACTAAACGAAGCAGACCAGTTTTTGAGCGCTAGGCTTCAAGGTACAGGTAATTCAGCGGAACAGAGCCATAACCAAATGCAAAATATTTTTCTAGAACAGATGGAAAAATTCGAAGGTGTACTAATAGCTACAACAAATCTATTAGAAAATATTGACAAAGCATTTTCACGTCGTTTTGAGTATAAAATTGAGTTTAAAAAACCTACTGAGGATGAGCGCAAATTATTATGGGATATGTACCTGCCAAAAGATGCCCCTTATGATGAAGAGTTCTCTATTGATAAATTGGCTACTCACAGCTTAAGTGGTGCTCAGATTAAACTCGTAATAAATAATACAGCTCACAATGTTGCAACACAAGATGACCCAATATTTAAAACAGCTAATTTTATTACTCAAATTGAGCGTGAAAAAAGTGCTTCATTTGAAAATGAAAAAACAATGGGATTCTTAAAATAAATTGACCTATTCACTTACAAATCAAGCACTTATAAATAGTTTTGGAAGTAAAACATTCTATAAAGGTGTGACCTATTCCAAAGAGGGTAAAGTACGCCATATAGATGCACAAGAGTATCCAGACTTAATGATTAAACTACATGCTTCAGTTTTAGGCAAAGGAAGTGTGTATGAGACAAATGCGCTATTTAGCTACACAAATGGAAATATTAGATCATCTTGCAGCTGTCCAGTTGGTACAAATTGTAAACACTCAGTAGCGCTACTTTATGAGTATATTAATAAAAAAGATGAAAAACCAAATGCACTATTGAACTGGTTACATGATATTAAAGAGAATAAAAGTGTATTAGATGAAAAAAGCAAACAAGAGTTTCTAATATATAGAATGTACTATGATAGTGCGGAAAAAAACTTTTATGTAAACTTTCGTATTGCTAAGTATCAAAAAAACAGTAAATTTAGTAAAGGTCGTTCAATTGAACACTACAAAATTGCTAATGATTACTATTCTACTGCAAAAGTATTAGATGAGAGTGACAAAAAAATTATAAGTCTACTATCTGTATCACTAATTGACTCCTATGGCAGTGACTCATGGCTAGATGGTGAGCTAGGATATATGGCAATGAAAAAGTTAACTCAAACTGATAGACTTTTTCATTTAGATTCACACATCCCAATAAAGTTCAGTAACACACCTATAGATATTGAACCAAAATGGGTAAATAAAGATGGTAAATCAACTCTTGAACTATTACCACATGGTCAATCTTTCATCTTCACTGAACCATTATGTGTAATTAATCCTAGAAGACACATAATATCTGAAGTAAAAAGTTTAAATTTAACCAATAAAGAGCTAAAAAACACACTAAATATGCCGGCCATTGATGATTCTGAGATTATTAAAACAGCTCCAATGTTACTAGATGTACCAATGTTTGCAAACTTACCACTTCCTCCACAATTAGAAGCTTCACTTGTAAAAGATGTAGAACCAAAATGTTTTTTACAATTAGAAGGCTTTCATGATGGGGATGTTTATTATCCATATATGAAGATAAAATTTAAATATTTAGATCAAATAGTTGATGGGCTTGATAGTAAAAAGATAGAGACAATAAAATCAGAAAACTCTCTTGTAAGAGTTTATAGAAATTTACAAATTGAGAAAGAAGAGATACTTAAAATTGTAGATTTAGGTTTTAATATCTTACAAGATAAAAAACATTTTTCAAGTTCAACAAACCCAAATATTGCGACAGCCATTGAGAGATGGAGAAATTTTTTAGATATTGAAATAGAAAATTTGCGTTCTTGTGGTTGGCAAATTGAGATTGATGAATCTTTTAAATTAGAGTTTCATGAAATCGATAATATTGATGCAACATTTGATGAACAAAGCAACTGGTTTGATATGCAACTAGATGTTGAGATTGATGGTAAAAAAACTGCCCTTCTTCCAATGCTAGCTGGTATACTTGACCAAGTAGATGACTTAAAACAACTTCCACCAACTCTTAGTCTGCCCGTTAATGATGATGGTGTGTATGCGACCATTGAAGCAAAAATAGTTGCTCCTATTATAAAAGTTATTTTAGAACTCTTTGATAAGAAGAGCGGTTCTCTTAACTTAAAAGCATATGATGCCAATAGCCTAAACCTTTTAGAAGATACACTAGGAGAAAAACTACGTATAAGTGGTGGACAAAAGTTACTAGAAATTGCAAAAAAATTAAAGTCATTTAAGAAGATAGAGAAAGTTTCTACACCTAATGGTTTACAAACGACTCTGCGTAAATATCAACATGATGGACTAAATTGGCTTAATTTTTTACGTGAATTTAATTTTGGTGGTATCTTAGCTGATGATATGGGGCTTGGAAAAACTGTCCAAACATTAGCTTTTTTACTATATGAAAAAGAGCAGAATAGATTACATTCACCAGTACTTGTAATTGCACCAACATCGTTAATGGGAAATTGGAGAAGAGAGGCTACAAAATTTGCACCATCACTAAAAGTTGTAACATATCATGGATTAGAGCGTCACAAAAAAGAGGAAGCTCTCAAAAGAAGCGATATTGTAATAACAACATATGCATTAGCCCAAAGAGATAGGGAACTTTTAGGTGCATACAAATGGTATTACATTATTTTAGATGAAGCACAAGCTATAAAAAATTCGAAATCAAAAATAGCAACTGCCCTAAAGCATTATAAAGCGGATAATAGACTCTGCCTCACAGGTACACCTATGGAGAATCATTTAGGCGAATTGTGGTCAATATATGACTTTTTAATGCCAGGTTTTTTAAGTTCTGAAAAATCATTTAAAGAGCACTACAGAGACCCTATAGAAAAAGATGGCGATAATAAGATAAAAAATGTTTTAACTAAGAGAATCAGTCCATTTATGCTAAGACGTAAAAAAAGCGAAGTGGTAAAAGAGCTTCCTGCGAAAACAGAGATGATACGTTCAACAACATTTGGTGATGAGCAAGCTAAACTGTATGAGACTATCCGTGTAACAATGGAGAAAAGAGTACGTGATATGATTGCACAAAAAGGTATGGGACAGAGTCATATTACAATGCTTGATGCACTACTTAAATTACGCCAAGTCTGTTGTGATCCACGACTTTTAAATATGGATGAAGCGAAAAAGATAGGTCAATCTGCAAAACTTGATATGGCTATGGAGCTAATTGATGAACTACTTGAAGAGAATAGAAGAATATTACTATTTTCTCAATTTACATCAATGTTAAAACTGATAGAAGAGCGTTTAAATGAAAAAAGTCTTAAATATACAAAACTTACTGGACAGACAAGAAAAAGAGACGAAGTTATAGAAAAATTCCAAAATGGTGATGTTGACATATTTTTAATAAGCCTTAAAGCTGGAGGAGTTGGACTTAACTTAACACAAGCAGATACAGTAATCCACTATGACCCATGGTGGAATCCAGCTGTAGAGAATCAAGCAACAGACAGAGCGCATAGAATAGGACAAGATAGAAGAGTATTTGTATATAAGCTCATCATTGAAGGTAGTGTTGAAGAGAAAATACTAGAGCTTCAAGGTAAAAAACAGGCACTACAAGACGCAGTGTTAAGTGACAAGTCAGGTGTAACTGGCTTAAATGGCGACGATATTGCCAAACTTTTAGAGTAATTATGGAATGGAATTTAGAAAACTTTTTACTAGCTAATACTATTTTAATTATCAGCTCAATTTTACAAAGAGTTACTGGTGTTAGCGTTGGAATGGTTATTGTTCCATTTTTAGCACTCATTAGCTATTCACTAATTCCTGTACCAATTGTATTTGCTAGTTTAACGCTTACTATAATGATGGCCACACAAGGAAAAGAGCATATCGATTTTAAAGGTAGTATTAAAATTATAATTGGAATGGTTGCAGGAATACTTGCTTCTGTTTTTATTCTTTCGCATATTGAGTTTGAACATTTAGGTCTGATATTTGGAGTATTCATTATTCTATCAGTATTAATAAGCTTAAAAGTAAAAAGTTTCAAACTTAAAAATAGTGCTATCTACTTTGGTGGACTTGTAGCTGGTATTATGGGTACAATGGCAGCTGTTGGTGGCCAGATATTAGCTCTGATTTATCAAAACCATCCACTACCTGTTATAAAAGCTACGTTAGCTTTTTTATACACAATATTTTCAATTGTAATGCTAACAATATTCTATTTTTATAATCAATTTAACTACTCTCAATTTATATCTGGACTACTTTTAATGCCTGGATTTATTATCGGTTTTTTTATCTCGCCAATATTTACAAAATATTTTAATCCAAAATACTCAAAAGTTGTTGTACTCTCAACGGCAACATTTGGGGCATTAACACTTATTTATCAATCACTACCCTAAAACTTTCATCCATATTATAATAATCTTGCAGTGAGTTACATATTTTTGCATTAGATTTTATATATTCATCTTTAGAAAAACTCTTATAGTATCTATTCTCGTACATTACATCAACCCTACATATATCTGGTCTTGTCTCATAAATATTACATGACTTTAAATTATGATTATAATGTCTGCAAGTACCATTTCCTAAATCAAACTCTTTTAATTCAGGAACTTTAAAAATATGTTGACAACAGAGCCCACAACCTGTACAAAAATTCATTATTATCTTTTTACAATTTTTTCACCACTACGTTTTACAGTTTCTTCTAGTGAAAGGATATAAGAAACCACTTTTTTTATATCTTCATGACTAAGGTTTTTTATCTGTTTATTCATTAACATCTCTGTAGTTAAAGTCAGCTCTTTACTATTTTTATAGTAAGAGATTCTATTATACAAATCATTTTCTGTCAATGTTCTAAGTGGCCTAGCCCTATGAAAAGCACTTTTTTCTGCTTTATAACCATGACATCCAACACACTGATTGTAATAAATTGCAGACCTACTATCATAGCCCTCTTCGTGAGAACTTTTTGCAAACAAACCAGAACTCAAAATAAAAAAGGCCAAAGCTGTTAAACCAATCATACTTATTTTATTATTTAATGTTTTCATTTAGTTTAATCCATTTATTAATTTTTAATAGTAGAATTTTAGCTAAATTAAAATTATATTTTTCTTACTTTTAAATTATTTACACGATTACTCCACATTTGAATATTACTATTACGAAAAAGGAGTCTATTATGAAAGTTTTTCTTTATATTATAATTTCTACTACAATGTTGTTTGCTTCATCTATTACAATTGAACTTCCAGTTACTCATAGTGAACCAATTTATAGAACTGTGACAAAAAGAGTTCCTTATCAAGAGTGTTATGATAAAACTGAACAAGTTAGAATCTCTTGTGGCGATGAAAATGATAGAAATATGATTGGCATAGATACACTGATTGGTATTACTGCTGGTGTTGTACTAGGTAATCGTATTGGTAAAGGAAATGGAAGAAGTGCTGCAAAAGTTTTGGGTGGAATTGCTGGAGGATTAGTCTCAAATAGTATGAGAGATAATCATAATAGTTCATGTTACGAAGAGAGAACTAGAAGAGCATGTGAAACACACTACGAACAGTCAACTTCACAAAGACAAATTGGATATAAATTATGTGCACAAATTGATGGCAAAGAGATATGTGCCAATTCAAAGAGTAAACTTTCAACATTTAGTGTCTATATAAGCACTAATTAAATTTTTAGACAGATATATTAGAAACTCCTAAGTGTGAAAAAAAGTAACTTCTTTTATACTCAAACATAAGAATAATAGCACTATATGGTACATTGTTTCAGATGGTAACACAGAACAAAGAAAATTTAAAATAACTTTTGATATAGTTGCGCATATTTCTATCCTGAGGATTTTTAAATGGAGCATATGAACGTAGCTCACCCATATTTTGGTGCGTTTGTACTTATGATTATCACCTTTGCAATGTTTATTGCAACTACTGCAGCATCTCGCTGGGTAGGCAAAAAACTAGCTGCAGCTGATACTGAAAAGTTAAAACTAAGTATTTATGAGTGTGGTCCACAACCTACAAAACAGCCAAACAAGATGTCTGCACAGTTTTATCTGTTTGCCCTACTTTTTATTTTATTTGATGTGGAGATTATCTTTATGTTTCCATGGGCAATTGACTTTAAACTATTAGGTTGGTTCGGATTTGTTGAGATGCTTCTATTTATCTTACTATTAACAATCGGATTTATCTACGCGTGGAAAAAAGGAGCCTTAGAATGGCACAGCATAAAGTAAATTATACTGAAAATGGTGGTTTGCCAGTTGCACTTACAACTGTAGACAAGCTCGTTAACTGGGGACGTAGTAACTCACTTTGGGCACTAACTTATGGACTTGCTTGTTGTGGTATTGAGATGATGGCAACAGGGGCTAGTCGTTATGACTTTGACCGTTTTGGTACTATCTTTAGAGCATCACCTCGTCAAGCAGAAGTTATGGTAGTTGCTGGAACTCTAACTAAAAAGCATGCTGAATTTATCCGTCGTTTGTATGATCAAATGGCTGAACCTAAATGGGTAATTAGCATGGGAAGTTGTGCGAATACTGGTGGTATGTTTAACACTTATGCAACAGTTCAAGGTGCTGACCGTGTTATACCAGTTGATCTCTATCTTCCAGGTTGTGCACCTCGTCCTGAGACTCTTCAATACGCGCTTATGATGCTACAAAAGAAGATAAGAAGCGAGAAAGCTGATAAGTCTCAACGTCCAAAAAGGCTTGTATAATGATGAGAGAATATAAAGACAAGCAAAATGTACAAGCAAAATCTTACTACAATGATAGATATTGGGTAGCTCCTCGTGTTCCTACATTTGAGCCATCTTCTGATGCGCAATTTAATTCAGATTTAGAGAGCCTAAAAGAAAAATTCACAGTAAATGAAGCATACATCCAATTAATGCATTTAGTAATTTACATAAATCCAGAAGATAATAAACAAGTTTTAGAGTACCTTCATAAAGAGTTAGGTTATGGAAGGCTAATGGAGCTTAGTGCTATGGATTGGCTTGCTAAGAGTGGTGAGTTTGAAGTTTTTTACGAAATGCTAAACATTGATACTGCAAAACGTATTCGTGTTAAATGTTTTATTAAAGAGACCCAAGCAATTGAGAGTGTTCAAGATATTTTCCGCCTTGCTAACTTTGCTGAACGTGAGATGTATGACATGTTAGGTGTTAAAGTGAATAACCACCCATTCATGAAACGTATCTTAATGCCTGATGACTGGCATGGTCACCCACTTCGTAAAACTTACCCTCTTCAAGGTGATGAGGCTGCCGCGTGGTATGAAGTAGATAAAATCTTTGGTAAAGAGGCTCGCGATATTATAGGACCAGAAATTAGAGATGGTGCTGCAATTGATCGTTACGATACAGAACGTTTTGCGCGTCTTGGTTATGAAGTAAAGTTTGGTGAAGAGTATAGTTCTGAAAAAACTGAACAAAATTATCAAGAAGATGAGGGTGTATTCTTAGTAAAAAAATTACATAAAGATGACACTAAAACGATTACAGATAGGGACAGGTAGCTAATATGCAATATACAAACAGGTTAGAGCCATTTTTTGAGAACTTAGAGTTTGAACGCGACGACAACCATATGATTATCAACTTTGGACCACAACACCCATCATCACATGGGCAACTTCGTCTGATAATGGAACTAGATGGTGAACAAGTTGTAAAGGCTACTCCAGATATTGGATACTTGCACCGTGGTATGGAAAAGATGGGTGAGAATATGATTTATAATGAATTCTTACCTACAACTGACCGTATGGACTACATAGCATCATCATCTAACAATTATGCATTTGCATTATCTGTTGAAAGATTATTAGATGTTACAGTTCCACGACGTGCACAAGTAATTCGTACAATTATGTTAGAGCTTAACCGTCTTGCTTCACACCTTTTTTGGTTAGCAACACACGCGCTAGACGTTGGTGCGATGAGTATTTTCTTATACGCATTTAGAGAACGTGAATATATACTCGATTTAATCGAAGATTATTGTGGTGCACGTTTAACTCACTCAGCTATTAGAATCGGTGGTGTTCCACTAGATATTCCAGATGGTTGGATGAATGACTTAAATAAATTCTTAAAAAAATTCCCAACTGACATCAAAGATTACGAAGCTATCCTAGATCAAAACCGTATCTGGAAAATGCGTCTTGAAGACGTTGGTATTGTAAGTCCTGAAATGGCAAGATCATGGGGTACAAGTGGAATTATGCTTAGAGGTTCTGGAATTAATTGGGATATTCGTAAAGAAGAGCCATATGAATTATATGATGAATTAGATTTTGACATTCCAGTAAGCCATACAAATGATAGTTATGGACGTTATAAATTATATATGGAAGAGATGCGTCAATCTACTAGAATCATGGAACAATTAATTCCGATGTATGATGAGACAGATCGCGCTATTATGGCAGATGCTCCTCAATATATTTCTGCTCCAAAAGAGCAAATTATGACTCAAAACTACTCTTTAATGCAACACTTTGTTTTAGTTACACAAGGTATGCGTCCGCCTGTAGGTGAAGCATATGTTCCAACAGAGAGTCCAAAAGGTGAACTAGCGTTTTACCTAAATTCACAAGGTGATCCATATCCTTATAGAATGAAAATACGCGCACCAAGCTTTTTCCATACTGGAATCTTACAAGACCTATTACCAGGTTATTACATTGCTGACGTTGTTACGATTATTGGTACTACCAATATCGTATTCGGCGAAGTTGATAGATAGGATAGCTGATGAGAAGATATGACTTAAGACACCTACACGATAATTTTTATGACCGTATGAGTGAAATTATGCAAAATGAGGCGCAAAAAGATGAAGTAATTATCTTTTTGTTTGAAATTGGTGATTTTACTCCAATCCAAAAGAGTGCTGACTTAATTAAAGAGGGTGGATATGAACTTATGAACTCTCTAAAGTTTAATGAAGCTGACTGGACTATTGTGGTCAAAAAAGGCTAATCAGATGGCTACTGTCTATTTCTCCACATGGAGAGGTGAGCGAATTGACAATCGTGGTAAACCTCAAGATGAATGGAGCGAGTCTGAGTACAAGCTACCAGAACAATATGATGTTCATAGAGATTCAAAAGCATTTATTGGATGGGATGGTTTAGCACTATTTTCACCTGATGTTGATGTTGTAAAACTCGCTGTTGAGTATGCTGCTCAATACCAAGTATATTCAGAAGCTTGTGGACGATGTGCTCCTGGGCGCTGGGGTGGACGTATACTTTATGATATTTTTGACAAAATTGCCCGCGGTGAGGGTGAAATGTCTGATTTAGTACATTTAAAAGAGGTATGTTCAACAATGGCACTTACAAGTAAGTGTGAAATTGGTAAAACAGTTCCAACACCACTGTTGAACATCATGGAGTTCTTTGAAGATGAAATCTTAACTCTTATTAATGAGAAAAAAAAATCTCCTCATTATGATATGGATGAACTTTCTTACATGGCAAAAATAACTGCCCCTTGTACAGATGCATGTCCAGCGCACGTTGATATTCCTGCATATATTGAAGGTGTTCGTGATTTACGTATGGATGATAGTCTAACAGCTACTAAGCAGACAATGCCACTTGCTCACGTTTGTGGTCGTGTTTGTCCTCACCCATGTGAAGATGAGTGTCGCCGTACAAACCTTGATAGCCCTATTTCAATTATGGAACTTAAACGTCTTGGTGCAGATTATGAGACAGATTATGGACTAAACTTTTTATACCCAACTGAACAAAAACCTTATGGTGATAAAAAAGCTGCAATCATTGGTGCAGGACCTGCTGGGCTTACCGCTGCTTTTTATCTTGCATTAGAGGGAATCCATTGTGATGTTTATGAGGAGCTTCCAGTTCTTGGTGGTGAAGTTGCTGTTGGTGTTCCTGAATATAGAATGCCGATAGATAAATATAACAAAGATATTGAAGCAGTTCGAAACTTAGGTGTTAATTTCATAACAAACACAAGAGTTGATGATGATATGATGCGTCGTTTTGAAACTGAATATGACACAACACTTATTGGAACAGGTACTAGAATCTCAAAAAAGGTGCGTTGTGAGAATGAGCGTCCTGAGATTAAAGGCTACTGGAGTGCAATAGAGTTTTTAGACCAAATAAATCTATATGACAAATATGGCATTGGCTCACCTGTTGATTTAACTGGTAAAACTGTTGTTTGTGTTGGTGGTGGATTTACATCTATGGATGTTGTGCGCTGTTCAATTCGAGCTAACGCTAAAAGAGTTGTTATGATTTATCGTCGTGATGAGAAGACAATCATCCGTAATACAACTTATGAAGAGTATCACGAAGCTGTTGAAGAGGGTGTTGAATTTATATTCCACTCAGCTGTCGAAGAGATGGTAGACGTTGAAGATGAGCTAAAAACACTTAAAATAAATATGTTTGAGATGCAACCAGATCCTGATGGTGGTCGTCCAAAGTTAGTAAAGATAGAAGGTGCTGATTTTGATATTGAATCAGACTACTTAATTCCTGCTGTTAGTCAAAGTGCAGATTTAAAACTACTTCCTGATGAATGGGAATTAGATATGACAAGTTGGGGCACTATTAAAACTAATGGTAAAGATTATATGACTTCACGCAAAGGTATTTTTGCAGCTGGTGATTGTGAATATGGTCCTATGACGATTGTAAATGCTGTTGGTCAAGCAAAACGCGCTGCATCTGTAATGAGTAGATATGTACACACTGGGGAAATCACTTTAACAGATGATGAAATCATGGAAGATCATCTTCGTAAAATGAGAGTATACGATAAAAAAGAGGAAGTAACTGGTTGGCTTTCAGGTCTTCCAAGACAAGAGAGCGAAAAACTACATGTTGATGAACGCCGTGATAATGATCGTGAAGTAAACTTAGGTTTTACAGCCGAAGAAGCAAGTGCAGAAGCAGATAGATGTATGCGCTGTTACTATATAGCTATGGCGGCGGTTTAATATGAGTGAAATTAAATTTTCCATTAACGGCAAAACTGTAACTGCTAGTAATGGTGAGACTATATTAAATGTAGCACGCAGAGAAGATATTTACATTCCTACGATGTGTTACATTAAAAAAACAAACCCTATAGCATCTTGTCGTCTATGTGTTGTTGAAGTAGATGAGACTGAGGGTTTTGTCCTTAGTTGCCAGACTCCTGTTAAAGATGGAATCTCAGTTAACACAGAATCTAAAGAACTTTACAATCACCGTCAAAATATTATGCGTTTTTATGATGTTAACCACCCATTAGAATGTGGAGTATGTGATAAAAGTGGTGCATGTGAACTTCAAAATAAGACTTTAGAATTTAATATAGGTTCACAAAAGTTTTCTGCAAAAGAGCAGAGCAGAAAAATAGAACAATGGGGATTAATAAATTATGATCCAAACCTTTGTATCATGTGTGAGCGTTGTGTTCATGTCTGCAATGAAGTAATTGGTGATGATGCAATTGATCTTAAGTTTGGTGGATATAACTCATCTGTAATTCCTAAAAATAGCGATACATTAGATTGTACATTTTGTGGAGAGTGCGTCTCTGTATGTCCTGTTGGCGCACTTGTAAGTTCAGACTTTCAATATAACGCTAATGCTTGGGAGCTAGATCAGATTCCCTCAGCTTGTACACATTGTAGTGCTGGATGTGCCCTAGAGTATGAAAGAAGACATACATCAACTTTTGAGAATAATCAAAATATTATCCAAAGAGTTGTAAATGACTTTGAAAATACAACACTATGTGGAGCTGGACGTTTTGGTTTTGATTACGATAATAAAAATGTTCAAAAAGATGAAGCTAAACTAAATAGTGCAAGAGAGGCAATTAAAAAAGCATCTACAATCGCTTTCAACTCGATTATTACAAATGAAGAGGCTCTAATACTACAACGTTTAAAAGAGAAAACTGGTGTAAAACTTTACAATCCAGAAAGCTTCAACTACAAAAAGTTTTTAAACTCATTTAGTAAAAAAAGTTCTCAAAGCCTATACACTGCAACTCTAGATTCTATAGAAAAGAGTGACGCTGTAATCGTTTTTGGCACAAGAATTGGAACTGATAATCCAGCAATTAGATACAAATTAACAAGTGCAGCAAGACATAGAAAATCTCATATTGCATATCTTCACCCAATGCATGAAGAGCTTATAAACAATGTAGCTCGTGAATTTATAAATTATGAAGTTGGTAGTGAAGAGGGAGTTATGGCTCTTTTACTTCGTTCAATTTTAAAAGATTTAGACAATACTGAGATAACTTCATATGTAAACTCTCTTGATGAGGGTTATTTGAGTGCTGAGTCTAATGTTGGTGAAGAGGAGCTTGAAGGATTATTTAAATCATTTGAAAAACGTACCAATAAAATACTAATTTTAGGTGAAGATTTATTAGCACATGAACGCTCTGAAAATATCGCGGCAATGGCTGGTTTAATTGAGAGATTTAGTGACTATAAAGTTCTAATTGTTCCACCAGCTGCAAATACATTAGGTGTTTCACTAATTTGTGACTTAGATGAAAAGAAAGATGGGTATACAGTTGGGTACAACGTGAAAGCTGATTACACATTAAGCGCATTAGGAGATGGAGATATTGATATGCCATCACTTAATCAGCAAGAGGGAACAATTACAAACTTAGATAAAAGAGTTGTTCCCATAAATGTTGCAGCCCCTTATGGTGGTTACACTCTAGCAGATATAGCTACAATAAGTGAAAAGTACACAATTGAATTAACTAAAAAACTACCTATTGAGAGTGGCTTTTTAGCTATTGAGTTTGATACTCTTCATGTCCGAGTAGATTCTACTGGTGAAGATTTAAGAGGTTATGCCTTAGAGTCTAAAAGTGTATCAGCAGATGAAAAACTTGAAGATATAAATGACTTAGACTCATACAATGGAACAATTGTATACAGAGCTAATCCTGTACTACAATTTAATGCATTTACTGCTGTAACTGAGCAACTAGGTAGTGAAAATATTCTTGAAGGCTCAATGCAATTTGCAAAAGCTGCAAGAATCCAAAATGGTGATCTAATAGAGATTAATTCAAGTGAATTTAAAAATAACAAAGTATTTAAAGTTAATCCTGAGCTTAAAGGAACAATCGCACTTCTTCCGACTTTTGAAGAGGGATTAAGTAGTGATTGGGTATCCTCACGCTACCGATTTTTTAAAGTTCAAATTACTAAAGTGGAACAGACAATATGAGCGAAATAACAATAACTATCGACGGAAAGGAGTGCAAAACCCAAGAGGGAGAATTTGTACTCAATATAGCCCGCCAAAACGACATCTTTATTCCAGCAATTTGCTACATTTCACGTTGTAGTCCAACTCTTGCTTGTAGAATTTGTTTAGTAGAAGCAGATGGTAAACAAGCTTATGCATGTAATGCAAAAGCAAAAGATGGAATGAGTGTATCTACGACAACAGAAAATATAGAAGAAGAACGCCGTGCGATTATGGAGGTTTATGATGTAAACCATCCGCTAGAGTGTGGAGTATGTGATCAAAGTGGTGAGTGTGAGTTACAAAACTATACACTTGAAATTGGAGTAGATAAACAGAACTATTCAATTGCTGATAGCCATAAAACTGTAGAGCACTGGGGCTTAATTAATTATGATCCTGCTTTATGTATTGTTTGTGAACGCTGTGTAACAACTTGTAAAGATATGATTGGAGATGGGGCACTTAAGACAATTGCCCGTGGAACTGAAGCACTAAGCAAAGAGTTGAAAGATGAAATGCCAAAAGATGCTTATGCGATGTGGAACAAACTAAATAAATCACTAATTGGACCAACGGCTGGTGATACACTAGATTGTACTGATTGTGGAGAGTGTGTTGCTGTTTGTCCAGTTGGCGCACTTGTTAGTTCAGACTTCCAATATACAACAAATGCTTGGGAACTTAATCAAATTCCAGCAGCTTGTGCACACTGTAGTGCGGGATGTCAAATTGAGTACGATGTAAAACATACAAGTACTGAAAATGCTGAAGACAAAATCTACCGTGTTAAAAATGAGTGGAACTATACTTCACTATGTGGTGCAGGACGTTACGGTTATGATTATGAAAACGCTAATGTTACTAAAGATGAAAATGCTTTTGCTTCAGCAATTGAAGCTTTCAAAAAAGCTGACACTATAAGCTTTGATAGTTTCATAACAAACGAAGAGGCACTAATTCTACAACGAATTAAAGAAAAACTTGGTACTAAACTTTACAATAAAGAGGCATCTGCGTATGCTAACTTTATGAAAAACTATTCACTAACAAGTGGAAAAAGTTTAGATAGTTCAACTTTAAAAACTGTTCATGACTCAAACTTTGTAGTAAGTGTTGGAAGTGCTTTAAAAACTGATAATCCACGCGCTCGATATGCTATGAATAATTCACTTGCTATGAATAAAGGTGCAGGATTGTACTTCCACCCACTAGGTGACCCTGTCATTTCTGGTATGTCAAAAAGTGTTATGCAAATTGAACACGCTCCACTTGATGAAGAGGCTGTAATGTATCTTCTTCTTGACCTATTTGCTAGAAAAGATGAGTTAAGCAGTGAACTTCAAAGCTATCTTGCATCTTTTCACTCAACTAAAACTATTACCGTTGAAGAGACAATTAAAGAAAAAGTTGTTGAGATGGTAAAAGACGCTGAGACTGGTGAAGAGAAAGAAGTTTCTAAAATGGTACCTAAGAAAGTTAGCAAAGAGGTAGAAGTTGATGTTAACGCTCTTCTATCACTTGTTGGTGCAGCTGATAACTTCAGTGACAATATGGAGAAATTCTTAAAGAAAAAAGATACTTTCTCTTTAATTGTTGGTGAAGATTTCTTTAATCACCCAAATAGTGCAAACTTAGCTACTTTAGTTGCACTATTTGAAAAACATAGTGATTTTGATGTATTAATTGTTCCAGCATCGACAAACACTCTTGGAGTATCTCTAATTTGTGATTTAGATGCAGCTAATGGTGGTTACACTGTTGGATTAAATGTTAAAGGTGACTTTACTCTAAGCAGTAGTGGTAATGCAGACCTTGATATGCCATCACTTAATCAACAAGAGGGAACATTTACAAACATTGACAAGCGTGTAATTCCAACAAATGCAGCTCTTGGGTATGGTGGTTATACTCTTAATGATGTAGCAACTGCTTTAGGTATTAACAGTAAAAAATATACTATTGATTACACTAGTGAACTTCCTAATAGTAAAGGATTTAGTGGAACAGCTTTTGATTCTTTGAAAAATGAGTTTACAAATAGTGGTGAAGAGTTACGTGGATACAGAGTTAATTCTCAAGATGTAGATGTTGATTTATCAATTAATCCAGCTCAAATTGCTAATAACAGATGGGGCGATGATGAGATTACAATCTACCAAGTTAACCCAGTTATGCAATTTAATGATGCTACGAAAAGATCGCACCAACTAAATGACAGTGCTGCACTTTATGTAAGTGCATCTTTCATGGAGAAACATGAGCTTTCAGAGAACCAGAGTGTACGTGTTAAAACAAAGAATACTATGTTAGATATTGATGTTAAACTTGACAGTAAAATTAGTGGGCATATTGCATGTGTTCCTACATTTGATGACAAGATTGATGCAGAGTCGCTATTTGATAGCTACAGATTTAACAAAGCCACATTGACAAAGGTATAAAAGATGCAAGAAGCACCAATTATTATTGAAACACTTGTAAAAGTAGTTGCTATACTTTTGGTTTTTTCCGCACTTGCGGGGTTTACCACTTATGTAGAACGTAAAGTATTAGCATTCATGCAACGTCGTTTAGGGCCAATGAATGTTGGTCCCTATGGACTACTGCAAATTGCAGCTGATGGTATTAAACTCTTTACGAAAGAGGATATTATCCCAGCTAAGGCAGTTAAACCTGTATTTATGATTGCACCAATCATCACAGCAGCAACAGCGTTCATAGCAATGGCAGCTATTCCATTCTTACCACAGTTTGATATGCTTGGATATACAGTTCATCCAATTGTTGCAGATGTAAATGTTGGTATTTTATTTGTTCTTGGAGTAATGGCAACTGGAATGTATGGTCCACTTCTAGCTGGTATGAGTTCAGCTAACAAATGGTCACTTCTAGGTGGTGCTCGTACTGTTATTCAGCTTCTTAGTTTTGAAGTTGTAACTGGACTTTCAATTTTACCTCCACTTATGCTTGTTGGTTCACTTTCACTTGTAGACATTAACAACTACCAAGCTGGTGGTTTTAGTGACTGGTTAATTTGGCAACAACCTGTTGCATTTGTACTATTTTTAATTGCTGCATTTGCAGAAGTTAACAGAACTCCATTTGACCTCCTTGAGCATGAGGCAGAGATAGTATCTGGTTACGCTACTGAGTACTCTGGAATGCGTTGGGGTATGTTCTTTATAGGTGAGTATGCAAATATGTTTACTGTTGCTTTCATGGTAAGTATCGTCTTTTTAGGCGGATTTGGTGATGGTGGATTATTAGGTGGGCTTGCTATTTTTGCAAAAGCGTTCTTTTTTATATTTTTCTTTCTTTGGACACGCGCTGCTTGGCCACACATTAGACCAGATCAGCTAATGTGGTTCACATGGAAAGTTCTTATGCCAATTGCAATAATCAACATAGTCATTACTGGCTTTGTAATGATGTTCTAAGGAGAGATGATGAGTTTAGAGCAATTTAAAAATAGAAATGTAGGAACACAAAATTATGTTCCAGTTGACCTTGATATGCCTCCACAAGAGCCATGGGATAAATTCACACAAGTAGTTAAGCGTACCTTTAAAGGTGAGCTTTTTGTAGGGCTATGGATTGTATTTCGTGAAATGATTAAATTTGATATTCACACTGTACAGTATCCACAAGAGAAGCTTCCAATAGGTCCACGTTACCGTGCTGTTCATAAACTACTTCTTTTATTAGAGAGTGGCTATGAGCGTTGTATCGGTTGTGGATTATGTGAAAAAATCTGTATTTCAGACTGTATTCGTATGGATACTAAAATTGATGAGAATAGTCGTAAAGAGGTTACTGAGTATTCAATTAATCTTGGTCGCTGTATATTTTGTGGATATTGTGCAGAAGTTTGTCCAGAACTTGCTATCGTTCACGGGGGACGTTATGAAAATGCTTCAGAACAGCGCGCTCACTACGTTATTAAAGATGACATGCTAACTCCACTTGACTTTCTAAAAGATCAACAAGAGTATCCAGGTTTTGGTGCACTAATTCCTGGTTCAGATGCAGATGTCAAAAAAACGCCGACGGCATATTAGGGAAAGGGGAATTAATGTTTGAATCTATTGCGTTTTATATCTTTTCAGTGTTAACAATTACTTCTTTTGTAGTAGTTGTTACAACGAAAAATGCGCTTTATGCGCTAAGTTCACTGGCTGCTGGAATGATTTTAATTTCTGGTTTCTTTTTTCTACTAAATGCAGATTTCCTAGGTGTTGTGCAAATTGTAGTATACACAGGTGCTGTAATGGCTCTATATGCATTTGGGATGATGTTTTTTGACACAACTGAAACACTTAGAGAGTCACATGCCAATCCACGTGTTGTGTTTGCACTTAGCGGAATGATTGCAATAATACTTGTTGTAATGCTAGTGGCTCCAATTGCAAGTACTCATGTAAGTGCGCTTTACCCAATGGTAGAGGGCGTTGGAAACTCAGAAGCTGTTGGAATGGTACTTTTTACAAAATATCTAATTCCATTTGAGGTAGCTGCTGTAATGCTTTTAGTTGCAATGATTGGCGGAATCGTATTAGCTGGTAAGAAAATGGATAAAAGCTTGACTACAAGTGAACAAGGAGAAGTTAAATGATTACACTAAATCATTATTTAGTTCTAAGCGGACTACTTTTTAGCATTGGACTTGTAGGTGTTATTAAACGTAAAAACCTACTAATGCTATTTTTTGCAACAGAAATTATGCTTAATGCTGTAAATGTAGGTTTTGCTGCAATATCAAACCATTATGGTGATTTAAGCGGTCAAATGTTTGCTTTTTTCATTATTGCTATTGCTGCTAGTGAGGTAGCTGTTGGTCTTGGACTACTAATTCTCATGTATAAACGTAAATCTAGCGTTGATCTTGATACATTGACAACGATGAAGGGCTAAAAGAATGGAAAATTATTTATATATCGCACTTTTTGCTCCACTTTTAGGTTCATTAACCGCTGCTCTATTTGGTGCTCGTCCTAAAACACTATTTACTGGACTTTGGACATCAGGACTACTTGCAGTATCTTGGATTAGTTCAATACTACTTTTCTTGCATGTTTATGCAGATCCATCTACAAATGTAGTTCATGTAAAAATGATGGACTGGATAAGTGCGGGGAATCTAAGTATTCCATTTGGTTTTGTAGTTGATCAAGTCTCTGCGACAATGATGATTGTTGTAACAACAGTATCTACTATGGTACATGTGTATGCAATCGGTTATATGTCACATGACAAAGGTTTTAACCGTTTCTTCTCATGGCTTTCAGCATTTGTATTTTCAATGATGATACTTGTTATGAGTGACAACTTTGCTGGTTTATTTATCGGTTGGGAAGGTGTTGGTCTATGTTCTTGGGGTCTAATTGGATTTTGGTACCATAAGCAGAGCGCAACATGGGCTGCTAATGAAGCTTTTATTATGAATAGAATAGCCGACCTTGGTATGTTAATTGGTATTTTCTTAATTTACTGGAACACTGGAACACTTCAATATGATGAAGCATTCGCAGCAATGCCTAATTTAGAGCATACTCTACTAATAACAATTGGAGCTTTTCTTTTCGTTGGAGCTATGGGTAAATCAGCTCAGTTTCCACTTCATACTTGGCTTGCTGATGCGATGGAGGGTCCAACACCAGTTTCTGCACTAATTCATGCAGCAACTATGGTTACTGCTGGTGTATATCTTGTAATTCGTGCTAATCCACTATATGATTTAATTCCTGAGGTTGGTTATGTTATCGCATCACTTGGAGCATTTGTTGCAATGTTTGCAGCAACTATGGCTCTAGTTAACCGTGATATTAAAAGAATTATCGCATACTCTACACTTTCACAACTAGGTTATATGTTTGTAGCAGCTGGACTTGGTGCTTACTGGGTAGCACTTTTTCACCTTATGACTCACGCATTCTTTAAAGCACTTCTTTTCTTAGGTGCGGGTAACGTAATGCACGCTATGGATGATGAGCTAGATCCATTTAAAATGGGTGGACTTTATAAAGTAATGAAACCTACTGCGATTTTAATGATTTTAGCTTCAGTTGCTCTTGCTGGTATCTATCCGTTTGCTGGTTTCTTCTCAAAAGACAAGATCTTAGAAGTTGCATTTAGCGGAGATCACTATATTTTATGGGGTGTGTTATGGGTAACTGCGGGACTTACAGCGTTTTATAGTTTCCGTCTTATCATGCTTACGTTCTTTGGTGATGAGCGTTATAAAAAACTTGGTTTCCACCCACACGAAGCATATCCATATATGTTATGGGCAATGGCTCCACTTGCAGTATTAGCTGCAATTGCTGGTTTCTTTGAACATGCATTTGTTGATTTTGTGACAACTTTACTTCCATCATACGAGTTCCATACTCACCATGTAGAGATGATTTTAATCGCAGTAACATCTACGATTGCAATCTTAGGCATTGCAACTGCTGTTATTATTTACAAAAATGGTATGTTACACCCTAAATGGATGGAGCGTCCATGCTACAAACTATTTACAAACCAATACTACATTCCACAGTTTTATGATGCTGTATTTAGCAAACCATACAAAGAGCTTTCAATAATTTTCTGGAAACAGATTGATATGAAAATTGTGGATGCAACAGTTGATTTAATTGCAAATACATTCTTTAATATTGGTGAAAATACAAGAGGTGTTCAAAGCGGAAACCTCTCAATTATGCTTCGTTGGATGGCATTAGGTGTAACAATGTTACTAACTTTTGGTTTAATTTTTGTAGCTGCTGCTACGCTTTTAGGTTAAGGAGAGCAGATGAGTGAACATATTCTTTCGATTTTAGTATTCTTTCCCCTAGTAGCAGGACTACTTGGGATTTTAGTAGATAAGGATAGCATACGTCCTTACGCAATTACAGTAGCTGGAATAGAATTTATTCTATCTTTATGGCTCTGGAGCGAATTTGATATGAATTTTGCAGGTATGCAATTTATTGAATCAATTCCATTAATTGAGCAGTTTGGAATTAGCTATACGCTTGGTGTTGATGGTATATCTCTATTCTTAATTATTATGACTACACTTGTAACATTTATATCACTTGGAAGTCTTACAGTTACTAATCGTGTTAAAGAGCTTATGATTACAGTTCTAGTTCTAGAACTTACAATGGTAGGTGTATTTGTTGCACTAGATGCAATTTTATTTTACCTATTTTGGGAGCTGTCTCTTGTTCCAATGCTTTATATCATTGGTGTTTGGGGTGGACCAAAAAGACTTTACGCTGGTATTAAATTCTTTTTATATACATTTACAGGTTCACTAATTATGCTTGTTGGTATGCTTTATATGGCTTACCTATACTATCAAGCAACTGGTACATGGAGTTTTTCACTGTTAGAGTGGTATAGACTTCAACTTCCGTATGATTTGCAACTTTGGCTATTTGGTGCATTCTTTTTAGGTTTTGCAATCAAAGTTCCGATGTTTCCATTTCATACATGGTTACCATATGCTCACGGTCAAGCACCAACTATCGGTTCAGTGATACTTGCTGCAGTTTTACTTAAAATGGGGACATATGGTTTTGTAAGATTTTCATTACCACTATTTCCTGATGCTTCAGTTGCCTTTATGGTTCCAATAGCAATACTTGCCATAATTATGATTATATATACCGCCATGGTTGCATATGCCCAAGAGGATATTAAGCAGGTTGTTGCATATAGTTCAGTTTCTCACATGGGTGTAATTATTCTTGGAACATTCGCACTAAATGTAGAAGGCATCACAGGTTCAATTTTTTTAATGATTTCTCACGGTATCGTAAGTGGGGCTTTGTTCATGCTTGTTGGAGTAATTTATGATAGACGTCACACTAAACTAATGAGTGAGTTTGGTGGTCTTGCTCATGTAATGCCAAGATTTGCTACAATCTTTGGAATTATGATGATGGCTTCTGTTGGACTTCCACTTACAATTGGTTTTGTTGGAGAGTTTTTAAGTCTACTTGGGTTTTATGAACAGTCTCATATGTTAACTCTAGTAGCGGGAACTGCTATTATAGTTGGTGCAATCTACATGTTAAGTGCTTATAAAAAGGCATTTTTTGGTGAAGTTACTAATGAGAAAAATAGAAACTTACCCGATGTAAATAGAGTTGAGCTTTTTGCGCTTGTACCATTAACTGCTTTGGTAGTAATTTTAGGTGTTTATCCAAAACCTATATTAGAGCCAGTAGATAGAAGTGTTACTGCAATGGTTAAATTAATGCATGCTAAAGCTGTAACAGATGAGGGCAAAAATAGAATTGCCGATGTACTAGTTACTAAGGAGGCAAAATAATGTTAGCTCCTATTAATGTATCTTTAGATTCACTTCATATTGAGACACTAATACCAATGCTTATTGCTATTGGTGGTGCTCTTACAATTTTAGTTGCTGATTTAGCTAAGAAAAATTTAGACAAGTCACTCTATATTATGATGACAGTTGTATTTTTACTACTTGATTTAGGTGCACTGTTTCAAACTGACTTAAATCAGCGTGGTTTCTTTGATGTAATGTTAGTTGATGGTTTAGCAGTACTTGGACAACTTATCGTCATTCTTGGCTCACTTCTCTTTGTTATGCTTTCATTTAGTAAAAAAAGTTTTCATGAGTATCTATATGCTGAGTATTTTGCCTTCTACCTTTTCATGGTAGCAGGTTTTCAGTTTATGGTAGCGACTGATAACTTAATTTTAATTTTTGTTGGACTTGAAACATCATCACTTGCACTATATACCATGATTGCAATGCACAACCGTGCGACAGCTCTAGAGGCTGCTGTTAAATACTTTACAATGGGTGCACTATCTGCTGGAATGTTTGCTTTTGGATCTATGATTCTTTATGCACTTAGCGGATCTGTTGAAATTAGTAAAATTGCAGAGGTTATGACAGCTAGTGGATTTGAGCCAATGGCACTTGTAATAGTAGCAACTGCTTTCATGATTGGTGCATTTGGATTTAAAATGGCTCTTGTACCATTTCATACTTGGGTTCCTGATGTTTATGAGGGTTCAACTGCGGCACTTGCAGGTTTCATGTCAATTGTACCAAAAATTGCAGGCCTTGTAGTAACAATACGTCTATTTGAATTTTTACTTCAAAGTGGTATTGTTTGGGTTGAGATAATGATTTATGCTTTAGTTGTTCTTACAATGACATTAGCAAATATCTGGGCACTTGTTCAAAATGATGTTAAAAGAATGCTTGCATATAGTTCAATATCGCACGCTGGTTTTGTAATGGCAGCTGTGTTAATTGGAACAACACACTCAAATAGTGCTCTATTCATCTATTGGTTTCTATTTTTATTTACAAACTTAGGCGCATTTGCAATGTTATGGTCATCTCGTTCTAAAACGAATGAGGGAAGATATGATCATACATTTGAAAAATTCTCTGGCCTCATTAAAACTATGCCCCTAGCTGCATTTTTAATTGCAATATTTATGCTAAGTCTTGCAGGTGTTCCACCATTTTCAATGTTCTTTGGTAAAATGTATATGATTAGCTCAGCAGTTACAAGTGGGTACATGACACTTGCAATAATTATGGCACTAAATAGTGCAATAGCTGCTTACTATTACTTAAAAATAATTTTCTATATGTTCTTTAAAGAACCACTGGCAAATGCAGAAGTAGACCCTATGGGTAATGCTACACTTAGTATAAAAAGTGTAATAGGTATTGCTGCATTTTTTGCAATTTTTGGAATTTTCTTTGTAAATCCAATTATGGAAATGGTTACATACTTCGTATATACTAGCGGATACTAGATCTTGAGAGCGCTAATAATTGCAGCACTAATTGCTGCAAGCGCTCATGCTCTATCTATAAATATAACAGGGGCTAAACTAGATGGCTCCTTTTTCTCAACTGCACACATTAGACATAACGAATTATTTTCTTGTCAAACTAAAATTGATGATTTTAAAAAAGTAACTAAAGTATTCTGCTCATTTTCAAAACGACCAAATAAAACATTTCAACCAATTAGTGATAGATTCTTTCACATGAAAAGCTTCCAAAGAAATAACAGGTTTTATATTGAGATTACCCCTGTTCATCTTGCATACCTAGAACCAGTTTGTGATAATGTTATAAAAATAGAAAATATGAGAGTAGAGCAATGTAATAAAAGTACACATTGGATAGTTTTAGGATATAAATCAAAGCGTCCACTAATTGAAAAAGATATTGTTCCAACACTTGGATTAAACTTTCCAATTAAGATTACAACTCATCAATTCCCAAGTGTTGGCTCATTGGATATTGCAGGAAAACCTATATACTTTGAAGAGGTAAAAGATGTTAGCGATTATGTTGCTATTAAAAAATTATTTGACGGTGAAGAGTATTATGATGTTATAAGTGATGTTGATTCGACGTTAAAAAAGCACCCCAACTCTCTATTTAAGTCAGAGATGTGGTTATATAAAATGCGTGCACAATTTAAACTAGAAAACTATACAGATTTAAATGAGTTATCAAAACAGTTTTTACGTGTTTTTTCATCAGATAAGAGTGTTGATGAAGTTTTATACTTAAGTGCAAAAGCAAATGAGATGAGTGGTCTTGCTAACAACGCTGATTATTTTTATTCAAGACTACTTGATGAACACCCCAACACTGCATTTGCCTCATATGGTTTAATCGCTCTTGGCGAACAAAAACAGCGTGGTGGAGAGGGTGAGAGAGCTGAGAAATTGTATAAAAGAGCATTATATGAAACAAAAGATTTAGATGCAGCGTCTGTAGCGTCAGAACATCTTTACAAGTTATATTCATCAAAAACAAAACCTATAAAAGCTGCTGAATATATGCAAAAAATCATTAATGCAAATGCAAGTTACATAACAAGCAGACCAATAGAATCATTTGAAAATGCAAATGATTTGGCAGACAAAGAGCAATTTAGTACAGCCGCAAAGATTGCTTCATTGCTATTAGATACTACAAAGCCAATTAGTGAAGAGTATGAAAAATACTATAGACATAAAGTTATCTGGACAGACAAAGCAGGAGAGAAAAGAGAAGCTTTTAATCTCTATAATGCATACCTAAAAAAGTATGAATATGGTCAATATGAGCAAGATATGAAACAAAGAAGAGATCAGCTCTTTTTTTCATTAAAAGAGACCAATGTAAGTAAACGTCTAGCTAGATATGATGAGCTAATAGAGAAATATACAGATGATGAAATTGCCAATAAAGCACTATATAAAAAAGCTTTTTTACTCTATGATCAGAAAAAATATGCAGATGTATTGGGCTTGCAAACAGCATTAAATTCACTTGATAAAAGTCTTTATGCAAATATTGACACTATAATAAAAGGTTCAGCAATAGAACTCGCACAAGTTGCTCTTCAAAACAAAGAGTGTCTATCTGGAATTGAACTTATGCAATCACATGATGTAAATATAAGTAGTAGATTCGATGATTATCTTTTTGAATGCATGATAGACAGTGGAAAATATAGCGCTGCTCAACAAATAGCAAAACAACATCTAAATGATTCTTCAACAAAAAAACGTTTAAGATGGTTACATGGATACATGAAAACATTAAAACACTCTAGAGAATATGCCCAAATGGCAGATGTAGCTAAAGATGTTTTAACACTAGCAGAAGTTGAAAATATAAGCTCTTATAAAAATGTTTGGTATGAACTATTTGATGCATACTCAAAACTAAATGACCAAGAGAGGATGTTAAAAACAGCCCAGAAAATAGAGCAAAAATTAAAAGGCAAATTTGAAAACTGCGAACCATACATGCAAATTGTGAAAATGGCAAGAAGTAAAAAAGACAATACATTAATAAGCACATATGCGCAAAAAATCATATCTCTACAAAATGTTAATAAAAGTTTTACATACTCACCATCTATTGAATTTATGCTAACACAGGCACTAATGAGTCAAAAAAGTAATCAAAAAGCAATTGATGTATTAGATGAACTATTGCAACAAACTTTAAAACCTAAACAACTTTCACGTGCTTACTACCTAAAAGGTACGCTATATCAGAGTTTAAATCAACAAGATAAAGCTAAAGAGGCATTCACAAAAAGTACAGAGAGTAGCACTGAATCTGCATGGGGAAAATTAAGTGCAGATGCATTAAAACTTATTAATTAAGTATTTAAAATAATAGCCGATTAAATAGTTATAAGATAAAATACCCCGACTATATTAGGATTTTAAAATGCAACTATCTCGTTTGGCAATTATTACTGTTATAACTGTACTTTTTGCAACAGATAGTTATGCCTATGTTGCAAAAATAATTCGCATCAGTGGCGACGTTAATATCATACACTCAGATAAAACATCAAATAAAGCAACCGTTGATACCCAACTAAATAATGGCGATACAATTAAAGTAGAACCAAAGTCACGTATGCAGATGCGTTTTGATGATGGAACAGTCATAACACTAGGCAGAGACTCAATATTTTCAATCAATGATTACCTATTTGATACTACAAAAAAATCTAAAGCAGAATTTAGTATTAAAAAAGGAAGTTTTAAATTTTTAACAGGAAATATTGGGAAAATTGCACCTGAGCACTTTAAATTAAAAGCAAAAACAGCAACAATGGGAATACGAGGCACTTATGTCGCTGGTAATTTTAAAGAAAATGTTTTAGGTGTGCTTTACCTTGGAATTGGAAATGGTGTTTATGTAGAGAATGAATACGGACGTAGTGATTTAACACAGATTGGAGAGGGTGTATTTGTGGGACTAAATGAAGTTCCTAAAACTCCATCATTTTGGAGTAGAAGTCAAAGCAGTGACCTCTTAAAGGAGTTAAGTTTTGAGAGAGAAGATGCCCTTCCTAAAGAGAATAAAGAGTACTTAAATAAGTCTTCAATCGACGGTAACCTAGCACTTTACACATTTACTAATCATAATGATAATGCAGATATTGATACAGCTGGCACAACAGTAGAGCTAGGATTTACAACACCGACTTACAATAATTTTAGTGCAGATGTTGGCTTTTTTGCACAAATCCCACTTGGAATAATGAAAGATACAACTCCTACAGCTTTTTCAAGAAATCTTACCAGTATACATAGTGCATCAATTGCATGGAAACCATCAAATAGCATTGTACGAGTAGGACGTCAAAAATTATCAACTCCACTTAGTGATTCGTCGAACTTAAGAGGACGACCATCATTAGAACTAAGAAACCATTGGTATGAGCAAAAGGCTAAAAATGATTGGTGGTGGTCAACACCTAGCGCTTTTGAAGCAATATCAGCAGAACTTTATGAAATTGAAGATCTAAAAATTGTTGCATCTGCATCACAAAAATTTAAACGTTCATCATTAGATAAGTTTAGTAGCACTCTACCATCAGTAAATGACTTTGGTAATATCTACCTAGCTGGATTAGAGTATAAATTTGGTCCTACGAAACTTCAACTTTATGACCTCTATGCAGATGAATTTATAAATACAGCATATCTACAAGCTGATTTGCTCAAAGATTATGAGAAGTGGGGATATTTTGGTGCAGCGCAATATATACATCAACGCGATGTTCAAGACTTTTCACAAAATGTGCGCTCATCTCTATGGGGACTTAAAGCTGGTGCTTACTACAAAGGTTGGCAACTATGGACTGCACTTAGTCAAACTCAAAAAAATAGAGCTTCAGAGATAAATGCTCTACTTACGCCATTTGATGGGATGAACGCATTTACAAACTCTTACGCTCTTAGAAATGTATTAGCACCTACGTACAACACTCCGCTTAGTTCAGACGGGGCATATGCTGGTGGGACTTTTGGACAAAAAATAGCAGTTGAATATGATGGTCATTACGATAAACTAAGCCCATTTAGCGCTATGGTCTCAGTTGCACAATATGATCAAAAAAGCGCTCAAAGTAAAGCGACGGCATTTGATTTAGATTTAAGCTACAAGTTTGAGAAAAAACTTCAAGGGCTAAGCATGAGTCTAAAAGCGTCAAAAGTTAAGAACAGTGACTTTATAAAGGCAGATGAGAATATTGCGCAATTTATGACACGCTATAGTTTTTAACACAATATAATCTTAATATTAATAAGGTATGATTGAAAAAAACTGGATACACATGCCAAAACTGCCACTTACCATAATATTTATTCTCTTTATTTCAATTAATGCTTACGGGTCTATCGCTAAAGTAGTACGGATAGTTGGTAACGTGAACGTATTACACGAAAATGGTACATCAAATAAACTTACAATAAATTCCAAAATAGAGATAAAAGATACAATAAATGTTAACTCTAAATCAAAAGTACAGATTCGTTTTGAAGATAATACATTAATCACACTAGGTAGAGATTCTATTTTTTCAGTAAAGGAGTACCTTTTTGATTCATCAAAAAATTCTAAAGCTAAATTTCAAGTAATAAAAGGAAGTTTGAAATTTTTAACAGGAAAAATAGGAAAAATTGCACCTGAACATTTTAAAATAAGAACGAAAACTGCGACTATGGGAGTTAGAGGGACTTATGTAGCAGTATCTTTTAGCAATAACGTTCTTCGTGTTTTATATCTTGGTGAGGGCAAGGGAGTTTATGTTCAAAATGAATTTGGGCGCACAGATTTAACGGAAATTGGACAAGGTGTTTTTATTGCTTTAAATGAGACTCCAAAAAAGCCATCTTTTTGGACTAGAGAACAAAGCAATAACCTCTTAAAAGATCTAAGCTTTGATGAAAATGACGCGCTACCAAAAGTGAATAAAAATTACTTAAACGAATCCTCAATACACGCTAATTTATCACTTTATTCATTTACGAATCATACAGACAATGCAGATGCAGATACAGCAGGTTCAACTATAGAGCTTGACTATACAACCCCTACATATTACAACTTTAATGCTAATGTAGCATTTTTTTCACAAAGTCCTTTTGGATTTATGAAAGATGGGGTTGCTAGAGCGTTTGCTCAAAAACAGAGCATAATGCACAAAGTTTCAATTGCATGGCACCCATCAAATAGCATAGTAAGAGTTGGTAGACAAAATATTTTAACTCCTTTAACAAATTCTACAACATTAAGAGGTTTGCCATCTCTTAGCTTAAAAGAGCACTGGTATAAAAGTAAAACTGCACAAGATTGGTGGTGGACAACTCCTGACTCTTTTGAAGCTATAACTTCTGAGTTTAATGAAATTGATGATTTAAAAATTGTTTTAGCCATAGCTAACAAATTTAAAAGATCAACATCAAAAACATTCACTAGCTCTTTACCAGCAGTAAATGATTTTGGAAGAATCTATTTAGCTGGGATAGAGCACAAGACAGATAAACTAAAACTACAATTTTATGACCTTTATGCAGATGAGTTTACAAATACAGCATTTTTGCAAGCAGATTTATTAAATGATTATGATTACTGGGGTTACTTTACTTCTGCTCAATATATCAATCAAAGAGATACTGGTAGCTATAATCAAAAAGTAAAATCTTCTCTTTGGGGATTAAAAGTAGGTGGATACTATAAAGGCTTACATTTATGGACAGCCCTTAGCCAAACATCTAAAAATAAAGCGGGTGAAATAAACTCTGTGTTAACACCTTTTAATGGTTTAAATGCTTTTACAAATTCATTTGCCCTAAGAAATGTTTTTTCAAGAACTTATGATTCAGGGTTAAGTTCAGATGGTGCTTACGCAGCAGATACTACAGGTAAAAAGATTGCTTTAGAGTATTATAGAAATTATGATAAATTAAGTCAGTTTAGTGCAATGCTCTCTTATTCTATCTTTGACCAAAGCTATTCACCAAATAAAGCAAAAGCTTATGACCTAGACTTAAATTACGACTTTGACAAAACACTTCAAGGTTTAAGCTCTAGTATAAAAGCTTCAAAAGTAAATAATAGCAACTTTATAAGTGCAAATGAAAATATAGTTCGATTTATAGTTCGTTACAGTTTTTAAAATAACTTGACGAAGGAACCATAGGGTAGAGTTTTCATAAATTGTTCTTCTATTGTAGTCTTATTTTTATGTGCTAATATTGTGTTAATTACTCCTAAATGAGTGATTAATAATATTTTTTTCTCCCTTGAAGAGATTATTTTTTTATAAAAGTTAAGTACTCTAGCTTTAAATTCAACTAAGCTCTCGCCATCAAATAAAGAGAGCCATTGTTCAAAGTTTTCATATACAAAACCAAGCTTTTCAAGCTCATCATAACTTAAACCTTCATGTCTTCCCCAACTCATTTCACGTAAATCTTCTGTTACAGAAGCCTCTTTTGCCTGCGTTAAACCATTTAACATAAAACTAGCACGCAAAAGGTCTGATGAATATATAGCATCAAACTTTATAGCATTTAGTTTTTTAGTTATTATTTTTGAGCGAACCTTACCTTTTAGCGAGAGCTTTACATCCAAATGCCCATAATAACGATTTCTATACTTTTTCTCAACCTCTTCATGCCTTAGAAGATAAATCTGTTTCATATTAACAAAACTACATGAAACATTATTAGCTCACTTAGTAAAATAATTGTTCCTAAAATATCCCCATTAATCCCACCATAACGATGTTTAAAAAATCTTGCCACACTTTGAGCCATTAAAAACCCAAAGAATAAAACTATCAATAGCGACATATTAAAAAATATGCTCATTGTCACTAAAGCTATAAATGGTACTATTATGTGAGCCTTATTAATTTCATCTTTTATTTTAGTAGCTATTCCATTTTGACTTATATAGTCACATCTAAACAGAAAGAATGTAGCAAAAAATCTACTCATCATTAAAACAGCAATAACTAATGACATATCTTTAATCTGTGCAAATGCCGATAGCGTTAAAACTAAACCTAAAAATGAGAAAAGAAGCCCCATTGTCCCAGCATGTGGATCTTTCATTACATCTAATGCACGCTCCTTCTGCACAAACAGACCATCTACTGTGTCACTGAGTCCATCAAAATGCAACCCCCCGTATAGTACAATCAAAATAGCAAATAAAATTATATTCACATGAAGCTGTTCAAAATAGGCTAAAAGTATTGGCTGTATTAAAAATAAAATAATACCCAAAATAAAACCAACTAAAGGATAATAGGCTGAACTCAAACCACTCAAATTCTTATCAAAACTATAACGTCCACCTGGTAAAATAGTTAAAAGTGCTAATGCACTCCTAAAAGCTTCTAAATGCCTTTTCATTTGATTCTTCTTTGTATCCCAGCAATTACGTGATAGACCTCATCGCATTTAGAAGCGATTATTTGCGATGCTTTTCCACTCAAGTCTACAAAATGCCTTGCTAGTGCATTGTCAGGAATCACGCCTGAGCCTACATCATTCAAAACAAAAACCATATCTTTATCTAAATTCATAATAGTCTCTAATTCAGCCAAAATAACCTTATCACTCACTCCATAATAAATCAGATTATTTAACCACATAGTTATACACTCAACTAAAACCGCATTGGATAATAATTCTAATGTAGTCAACAGATAACGTGCTTCTTCAATAGTCTCAAACTTATATGCTCTTTGTTTAATGTGAGCATCAACGCGAATACGCATCTCATCATCTAAAATCTCTGTTGTTGCTAGATATATTGGGGTACTAGAGTACTCAAGAATATACTTTTCTGCCAAAGCTGACTTTCCACTCTTAATACCGCCGATAAATAGTGTTTTCATCTTGAAATTCTACCACTTAATTTTAAAAACATCTCATGAATATTTTCTATCTTAACTCAAAGTGTATACATATGAATCAAGTAACTTTTTCTTAATACACACAATGCCCTAATAAAATTAAATGAACAAAGTGTGCTTTTATTCATTTTTTCAACAAATCAACGAACACATTGTTTAAATAATGAGCTAAAAAGTATTAAATGAACAAAGCTTCATTAATAATTTTAACAATATTCCAATAAATCACTCAAAAATATGACAATTTGCAATAATATTAAAATTAAACACACATTTATTATGTACTATTATTATCTAATAAGATATAAAGTTATGTATAATGTTCGTTGAATAAATAGTTGTTCGAACGCTTCGCATTCGAACAACGGGGGCGCGGGTTAGACAAATAAATTATACGACTTAAGATTAAAGGATAAATATGAATACTAATGAAAATACAATAATAGATGATATTTCCAAACTATATGAAAAATATCCATCATTTGATAGATATGGAGATCTCAATACTTTAAAGGAAATAATTTTACATAAATGTCCAGAAATCAATCAGCTTTCAAATATGGAACAAGATTTTAGATTTAAAGAATTTTTTCTAAAAAGCAACGAAGAACTTAAAACAAACTTTAATCTTAATTTACCAAAAGACATAATTAACTCAATAAGGGCAAGAATTATTTGTCAAGATATTATTATTCCTTTCAATCAAAATAAACTTTTTATTGAACTCCATAAGTCTTCAATAAAAATACCATGTTTAAGTGCAGATTTAACACTTGTTTTATCTATTTCCTTTTTAGAAAACAAATCAAGCTCCAGAAATACAAGTTATATTGAAAAAATTTTGATAAATAAAAATAACATTTCCAGTGTAGAATATGAAAAAGATGATTATATTTGTATATTTATGAACAATGGTAATACATATCAAATCTCAACAACATGGAGTGGTGATGAAAATATTATAACAAAATATGTTTCTCTTAACGATATGCTTAATTTACATAATGTAAAAATATATGAAAACATTTCAGAATATTTATTAAAAAAAGACAGTGTCTAACAAAACCTTGGAGAGTAATATGAGCCACTAACGGACTCATATTTCTCAAGTCAAACGTTGTTCGAACGCTTCGCATTCGAACAACGGGGGCGCGGGTTAAACACCCACTTATTGCCCGATGCACAGCATCGAACAACAAGCGGGAGGAGCAAGCACCCAAATGAAAAATTAAAATTTTTAATTCGGGCGTCGCTCACCCGCGCCCCCGTTAGCACTTTAAGAAATTTTTTTAGTAGGAACATGCTTATGTGGAATGATATAATTATTTTAGAAAAGATTGCTCGATTTGCTCCATATGCATTTATAATTGTCGGGTTTATTGTTGCTTTTTCTGGACAGTTTTTTGGCTCTGCAATTAATTCTCGAATTAAGACTATAATTGCTCAAACAGAACATGAGTTTAAACGAACATCACCACATATGAATGTGTTATTGGGTAAATCTTCTAGCACAGGCGACCTCATAATTGCTATGGATGCTATAAACCTTGTTCCATTTAAGGCACGCTGGGTAATTGTCACGAAAAAGAATATAGTTGTAACTGGAATTATGCTTGAAGACCATGAAATACGTCCAACTAACGAAAGAAGACGATTTACTGTCAAAGAAAATATTAATGCAGAACAAGTTGTTGATGAGTTTATTGAGCTTCGATTTAAATATGAATCTGTCTATTTTGCAGAGGTTGGTAATCAAGAGAGTCTACGTGGAAAGATAACCAAGCAATACAGACTCCGTGAAGGAGAAGTTTACGACTGGTAAGTTGATTGGAAATGGAGCAGGAACCTTTTACAATCTAATATATTAGCTACAAAAAAATTTGACATTGTGCGCACAAAATATTATAATCTGAACTATGGAATATATATTTGATGAAAAGAAAAATAAAATTTTGTTTGAACAGCGAAGTATCACTTTCGAGCAGGCAATTGAAATAATCTCTGAAGATGGTATTTTACTTGACTTTGAACAACCAAATACTCAAAAATATCCAAATCAAAGATTAATGGTAATTGCTATTGAAAACTATCCGTATTGCATTCCATACGTAATGGATAACGATAAGATTTTTTTAAAAACAATCTTTCCAGATAGACGTTTTAAATACCTGTTGGAGGACAAATATGAAAACTGATTATATTGATAATGAAGAAAAAGAACTTATGGATTCTTTAGATGGATTTGATGTAACAAAAATAAAAAATGATAAAACCAATATTGAAGCTTTAAAAAAATCTGCAAAGGCTTTTGTAAAGAAAAAAGAAACTAAAATGAATATTAGAATTTCTTCCCTTGAACTAGAGAAAATTAAGGAACAAGCAGAACAACAAGGTCTTAAATATCAAACATTTATTAAAAGTATTTTACACAAATATATAACAGGTCAATTGATAGATAGTAAAAATTTATCAGCCTCATAAAAGAGCTAACAAGTACGAGGAGCGCAATAGTTTACCGCAAGCGGAAAACTATTGCTCACGACAGCCGTTATCTGATGGGAGAAATATATAATGAGCATAGATTTTAATAGTTTAAATACTATATATAAAACATTTTTTACAAATCATAATTATGAATTTACAAAAGAAAAAGTTGATGTTATGGATAGTATTATAATAGACTATGATAAATTAACCAATATTCAATTATCTTTAAAAATTGCATTTATTTTTAGTTATTATTTCAATACAGATATGATTAGACACATAATATCAAAATATAATGAACCAATAAGAGCATTTGTATTATATAAACTTGGAGAAGATAATCTTAACTTTGATAATGAATTACTTAGTTTTAAATATCAAAAGACACCTTTATTTGAATATTTAATAACTGTACCAGCTGCCTTACTAGGATTTTATTTTATGTTTAAATTTATTATTATATCTATTATAAATTATAATAACTTAATAGAAATTTTTACAATTTCTAACTTAATAAATCCAATAATAGGATTATTATTTGCAATACCATTTTTTTCAATACTTAATTCTAAAATATATGCAAGAATATTTTTAAAACTTTCATTCAATAAGACAGATAACAAAACATAGGAGCTAATAAGTTACCTAACGGTCACTTATTAGCTCTATTCGAACAACTATTTAAATACATGATAACAAAGGAATTTTAAACACATGAATACTAATGGTTTTGGATTATTAAAAGACATGTTTAAAGTTCCAATGGCTTACATGAAATATGTATGGAGTTTATTGACAACTAAACAAATTATAGACTTAAAACAAAAGCTATCTGATAATGATATTGGTTACTTTTTTATTAGTATTATAATGATCGAAATGTTTTTATTTTTTTATATGAACATATATCCAAATGGAATACAGATAGATCCAATAAATTTTTTTAATAAAATTCAAATCTTTTTATTTTTTACAGCTAATGCAATACCATTGGCTATTTTGTTTGCCTTTACAACAATTATTGCTATTAAAAAATATACAAAGAATGTATTCTTATTGTTATCAAACCAAGTTATTAAGTTTTTTACAATTGTAAATATTATTATAGCTATCATCATGATTTTAGGGATTAATGAACTTATTACAAATAATAGAAACATCATTATAGAAAATGATTTTAAACTAATTTATAATGATCATACACTACTATTATCAATCATTTTATTCATGCTCCCAATAGTATTTTACAAGATATTATTTGCACCTTTATTTAGGTTACTAAATAAAAAGTCCAAGATGAAAACGTTCATCGTAACATTAACGATTTTTGTATCAACCGTAATATTAAATCAACTGTTTTATACTAAAGTGAGTGTTGAAAAATTAATTGATAAGAAAAAATTTTGCAAGCAAGTTCTAAATTATAAAATTGATACAAACACTACCGTAGAACAAAAATTAACATTTCAGAACTATAATAAAATATGTAAAAGTTTATTATAGTTGATAAATACAACAAAACCTAGTAGCGAACGCACAGCATCACTGAAGTTAAACGTTAGACTCCAATTACACAAATACTAAATTTTAGCTACAATATATTTAAGGCTTTTAATGAATTACAATTTTGAGTGGGATCCAGCAAAAGCTATAAGTAATCTATCAAAACATAAAATCAGTTTTGAATCTGCAACTTCTATTTTTAAAGATAAAAATTCAATATCTGTATTTGATGATAGTCACAGTAAAAATGAAGATAGGTGGGCTACAATTGGTTTAGATATTAAGACTAGGACATTAGTTGTTATTCACACTTATATGTCAATTGACAAAGATAATTGCAATATTAGAATTATAAGCGCTAGGAAAGCAACAAAACAAGAAGAAAAAATTTATAACAAAGGATGAATTATGAAAGAAGAATATGATTTTTCAAAAGGTGAAAGAGGAAAGTTTTACAATGAAAATGCAAATTTTCATCTACCAATATATTTAGATTCTAAACTCGAAGATTTTATTACAAAAATTGCTAACGAGCAAAAGACAACTGTGACCCAAGTTGTAAATAATCTACTTTTCAAAGATAAAGAACTTATAGAACTAGCTAGAGCTGAAGTCTAACAAAGCACTGGAGCCGATAAATTACCCTATCGGGAAATTTAACGACTCAATATAGTTTATGAACCAAGAAGAATAAAACAAAAGCTTTAATGGATTTAGAAATTGAAGACATTCAAAAAAGAGCTTTATATAGACTAGCAATAGAAGAAATAAAAAAACAAGAAAATATAGAAAGTATTACTGAGAAATCATTTTCTTCACTAGAAGATGATTGGTTAAGTAACTTTTTTGATAAATGTAAATTAATATCAGATAATGAAATGCAAACATTATTGGCACAAATTTTAGCTGGAGAATCAAATACTCCTGGAACATTTTCAAAAAGAACTATAGAATTCATCTCAATATTGGATAAAAGCGATGCTCTACTATTTGACAATTTTTTAAAATACTGTTGGTTTATTGGTGGATACCAACCATTAATTATAGATTATAATGACAATCAAATTTATTAGAACAATAATATCACCTTTAGTAATTTAATGCATTTGGATGAAATTGGTCTTATTAGCTTTAATCCAACAAGTGGATTTATGAAAATATTCAATACTGATACATTTAGTATTGGTTACTATGGAAGAATTTTAAATTTTGACTTTAAAAATATTCCTAAAAAAGAAATAAAAACAGGAACAGCAGTATTAACAAAAACTGGGTTAGATTTAGCACAAGTGAATCATCCAAATATTTACAAAAAAACTGATGATAAAGATGAATACATTGATGATTTTTATCATTACATAGTAGAGAAATTTTTCAAAGCAAAAGTGATACTATCAGAACCATTAAGTAACAAAGTATATAATAAAACATAGGAGCTAATAAGTTACATAGCGGTTACTTATTAGCTCTACTCAAACGTTATGTGCAAAATTAAAATTCCAAAATATGCTAAAATTCATTTATACAAATTTTAGGACTATTAAATGCCAACTATTTTAAAAATCAAAGGTTATCGTTTCTTCTTTTTCTCAAGAGAAGAGCTAAGACAACACATTCATATACAATGCGAACATGGTGAAGCAAAATTTTAGCTTGACCCTCAAATTGAATTGGCAAAAAATTATAAACTATCAAGAAAAGAACTGAATGAAGTTGAAAAAATAATAGAAGAGCATTATGAATATTTCATCAAAGCATGTGAGGAACATTTTGGAAACTGAAGTTACAAATATATCAAATCATGGATTATGGATACTAACAAATGATAAAGAATTATTTTTATCTTATGAACAATTTCCTTGGTTTAAAGACAAAACTATAAATGATATTACTAAAGTAGAGAGGTTTGCCGAAGGTCATTTATATTGGGAAAACTTAGATATTGATTTAAGTTTAGAAATGATTGAACACCCTGAAAGATTTCCACTTCAAGCACACACATAACAAATTATAGGGTTATCTTATATAAAATATTAATTGGAGGAGAACAGTGCTAGACATTATATCACTTGAAGGAAATGAGGTTAAACTAGAACCCTTACAAAAAAAGCATAAAGATGCTTTGATTGAAGTAGTTCAAGATGGAAAACTTTGGGAACTATTTGTTACAATTGTTCCTAAATCAGAAGATATAGATAAATTTATTGATGATGCTCTTTTAGCACAAGAAAATGGTGATGGATTAACATTTGTGACAATCAATAAAAATAATAATAAAATTGTAGGGTCTACTCGATTTATGAAAACAAATCTATCTTATAAAAAAACAGAAATTGGATATACATTTATTGCAAAAACTTATCAAAGAACAAAGATAAACACAGAAGCAAAGCTTTTAATGTTAACTTATGCCTTTGAAAAACTTCATCTTAATAGAATAGAATTTTTAACAGATTTTTTAAATCAGAATTCTCAAAAAGCTATCACTAGATTAGGTGCAAAAAAAGAAGGTGTTCTGAGAAACCATATGATTATGCCAAATGGTAGAGTAAGAGATTCTATGATATTCAGTATTATTAGTAATGAATGGAATGGTGTAAAAGAAAACTTAAAATATAAACTTATATAATAAAAAAAGACAACAAAACAGAGTAGTCAATAAATTATATAATGAAAATTTATTGGCTATCTTCAGTCGTTATACTATAACATACACATCTAATAAATTTAAATATCATTTTTAAAAAAATCATTAATATCTATTTTTAAAGATTTTGAAATTTTATATAAATGTTCCAAATTAAAATGTTTATCATATTTGTTATTTTCGCAATTTGAATAAAATGCTACAGATTTTATACCTATATCCAAAGCTAAATCTAATTGCGTAATATTTTTCTTTTCTCTAAAATATCTTACTTTTTTTGAAATATTTTCATAAAAATATTTAATTTCATCTTCTGTTGAGTTACTAAAATCAGTCTTCATATTTTGTTTATCCTATAGAGTTAATTAATAATTAAACTCTATAGATATATAATCATAAAATCTTTATCCTATAGGATAAATTATAATGCTTAAAACAAAAGAATGTTTATGAAAAATGTAATTGAAAATTTAAAACTAAGAATAGAAGATAATCAAAAAGCACTTTATCAACAGCATGGAGATAATTGTAATTTAATAAAACCTATATTAGAAACAATAAATTTACCATTATCTGCAAATGCACCAGATGAACAAATTAAATCTTATCTACAAGGTGTAAATAGTTCAATTGAAATTATAAAAGAAAAATTAGAAAGAATTGAGAAAAAAGAAAAATAAACTTCTATTGGCAATTAAACAAGGTATGCCTTAATTTAAATATTTAAAGATAAATGCTATACGGCCATTTTTACACTTAGAGATGAGATGTATAGAATTATTAGTGTTGGAAGATGCAGAAAAAATGAGGAGAAAAATTATGAAAAAAATAATAGCTTAAGAGTTTGATAAAAAATTTGATGATGGTGAAGATATTAGTGAATACTTAGATTTATCAACAGCAATGAGACTCAAAGATACTAAAAAACTAAAAAAGTTAATGTTGACTTTCCTGAGTGGGTAGTAGAATCGTTAGATAAAGAAGCAAAAAAGATTGACGTAACAAGACAGTCTATAATTAAAGTTTGGATTGCTGAAAGATTAAAAGAAGAAGCAAAACATTTACAAGTAAGTTAAATTTAGACCCATGTAAATTAATTTGATGTAACTAAAATCAAAAGTGATAAAGACAATCTTAAAGTGTTGAAGAAATTAGCAAAGGCTTTTGTTCAAAAAAAATCTAATAAAACATAGTAACCAATTCAGTTTTTTTCATAAAAATCCATCAATGTGTAGAAGTCTGAATGAGATTAAAACTATATCCTCTTGCAGAATAAGACATAAATAGTGTTTAAATTGCTATAATCTCTCCCATGGAACGTATTAAAACATTACAAGGCTCAAGAGACTTCTTGGAGCGCTTACAAAATAGACAAACAACATTTATGCTAGTTGGAAGCTATACAGAAACTGCTGAAATAGATGGCATAACAGTAGCAGGTTTGCCAGGGTTTATTGACTATACTCCTGCACTTGATATGGAGCTTTTGTATTATGGTTATCCAAAATCTATGCCTGACATTGCAAAGATGCCAGATGGTCCACCCTCACCTGTGCTTATTACCTCTGCTGTTAGACATTTATGTCCATTGCCATTACATTTTATTGATGCTGGATTAAAAGTTGAAACAAAAGCTCCAATTACTAAAATCAATTCAACATTTTCAAATTCAATAATAAAAAATTCAAAAATAGATGCTAAAGAGCTTTTTTTAGAGGGAAAACGATACGCACAAGAGATAGCCCATACTAACGAGGTATTTATTATAGGTGAAGTTGTACCAGCTGGAACAACAACCGCCTACGCCATAACAAAGGCATTGGGTTATGAGTGTGATGGCTGGTTTGCTTCAAGCAGTGCTGAGAGTAGTGTTGCTAATTTAAAAAGAAAAATAGTAGATGAAGCTATAGAAAAACATGTGAGTAAACAAGCAACACTATTTGAAATTATTTCATCTGTTGGTGATACAATGCAACCTTTTGTTGCAGGAGTTGCAACAGTAATATCACAAACCAAGCAAGTTGTTTTAGGTGGCGGTACGCAAATGGCGGCTGTACTAGCTATTTTAAAGGAGTTGTCAGATAGTGGTGAAAATATTAATTTTAAAAATATTGCTTTGATTACAACAAAATGGATAGCCCACGATAAACAAAGCAATATTGCCACCTTATTATGCGCAATTAACCCAACGATTAATGCTTTTTATAGCAACTTTGATTTTTCAGATTCCAATGTAAAGAATTTAGGTCTTTATGATGATGGTTATGTAAAAGAGGGAGTAGCAGCAGGAGCAGCGATAGCTTATGCTTATCTAAATGGGATTAAACAAAAAGAGATTACCAAAAAAGTAGAAGAGATTTACTCCTCTTTTGCATAAATTATCTAAAAATCTGTATAAAATCAAGGGGCTACATAAATGTCTGACCAAACCGATTCATCAACACAAAAACTATACTATGATTCACTGAGTGTTGCTAGACGCACAAGCCAAATAGTTCATTTTGTAGCAGAACACGACAAAGTTGCTATGTTTGAACAAATTATTAAAAACAGCGATAAAAAGCAGACTGTAGTTATTACTAAAAGCAAACGTAAAGCTGATGAACTTGGCGCGTATCTTAAAACAAGATATGTAAAGGCCGTTGCAATACATGGTAATCATAAAGCCCAAGAATATGAAGCATCATCAAAAGCTTTTAATGCTTTAGAATTAAATGTCATAATAACTACCGATGCGATTTTACAAGCACTGAGCCTAACTGATATAGAACAAATTATAAGCTATAACCTTCCGTTGAAAGTAGAGAGCTATTTTACGCGATTAGCAGAACTTAAAGAAGTAGGAAAAGCAGTTGCACTTGTCAGTCTAGATGATGAGAATCTATTAGACACAATCGAATTAGTTATGAAACTTGAAATTGCAAGAGAAGATGTTAAAGATTTTACTCCATCTTCTCTGAGTGAAGAAAAACCAGTAAAACCTTCCAAAGATAGAACAAAAAAACCACGCTACAGCACACAAAAAAAGAAAAAAAGAGCTAAAGAAAAAGAAGTAAGAGACAAATAAGACCTCTTGACAAAATAAAAAAATTTATCTACAATGCTAACCGACTAATCAGTCGGTATAAGGAATTTCATGAGTACAAAACGCGAAGATATACTAAAGGCATCATTAAAACTATTTAATAATCGCGGTTTTGTACATACTCCGACATCACTGATAGCAAAAGAGGCAAATGTTGCTACTGGGACGTTATTTCATCACTTTAGCAATAAAGAAGAGCTTATTAACACACTGTTTCTCTCAATTATTGAAGAGTTAGCCTCAACTATGAATAATTGCATTGATTCAACTGGATCGCTAAAAGAGCAGTTTCATACACTTTGGGTTAATGACATCAAATGGGGGATGGAACATTGTGAAAAGTTCAGTTTTTTAAAACAATTTGGTCTTAGTAAACATATCTCAAAAGAGAGTCAAGAGATTTCACTCTCTTATTGTGATTTTGCTAAGCGTATTGAAGAAGCTGCGGAAAACAATGAGCTTGATTTACCAGATTTTGAGTATGGAAAAAACCATTATATAAGTAATATTCATATGAATGTTGACTATTTTATGGCAAATCCACATATGTATAATGAAGAAACAGTTGAAAAGACATTCACTATTTTCTGGCGCGCAATCAATCACGCTTAAAAAAATTTGTCTATATTAATGACCGACTAGTCGGTTAATACAAAAGGTAATCATATGAAAAAAATTGTCCTAATAGCACTACTATTAGTTAATACTATTTATGCACAAGAGATGCCACAAGCCTCACTTGTTGAAGTTAAACCTGTAAAGAGTGGAAATATTAACCCTCTGCAAAGTTATGTAGGAACACTATATTATGACCGTAAATCTGCCATTGCTTCAGAAGAGGAGGGTCTTATAGTAAAAAGGTTAACTGATGATGGTAAATATGTCAAAAAAGGTGAAGCTATTTTCATACTAGATTCACGTCTATTAAATTCAGATATAACTTCCCAAGAGGCCTCTTTAAAAGCACTGCGCGCAGACTTTATGCGAGACAAATTAGACTTAGCACGTAGTAAAACACTATATGAGAGAAAAAGTATCTCTAAAAAAAGTTACGAAAACTCACTTTATGGTACCCAGAATTTAGAAGCTAGAATTAATGCTCTACAAGAAAGCATTAAAGGTTTACGCATAAGACTAGAAAAACGTACTATTAAAGCACCATTTGACGCAGTAGTTCTTAAACGACACAAAGAGATTGGTGAGTGGATAGGAAGAGGGAATACTTTAGTTGAACTTGCGGATACATCTAGTATAGAGGTACATGTAAATGTGCAAAGTAAATTAATGTCAAGCTTGCGTATTGGACAAAGTATTATTACAAACATTGGTAGCAACCAAATAGAGGCAAAAATCAAAACAATTATTCCAGTCGCTCAAAAATCAACAAGAACATTTCCAGTTGAACTTTCACTAAAAAGCAATCATAACTTTATTGAGGGAATGAGAGCAGATGTTAAATTTCCAGCAATTAAAAAACAAGATGCTCTTTTAGTTCCCCGTGATGCTGTCATAAAACGTTTTGGACAAGATGTTATATTTTTAGCAAATGATGGCACTGCTTTAATGCTTCCAGTAAAAGTAATAGGGTTTAACGGTTCAGAGTGCGCCGTTAATGCAGAAGGACTACAAGCAGGGGCTAGTGTTATCACTAAAGGTAATGAACGTATTTTTCCTGACATGCCCATTAAGGTCATAAAATGAATCCTATAGATATTTCAGTAAGGAGACCTGTTCTTGTTATTGTTGGAATCTTACTACTGATAATATTTGGACTAGTCTCTTTTTTTCAACTACCCTATCAATTAACTCCAAAAGTTACTCAACCTAAAATATCTGTTAAAACATTTTGGGCAGGCGCCACGCCCTATGAAGTTGAAAGAGAGATTATTGAAAAGCAAGAAGAAGAGCTTAAAAGTACACCTGAGCTTGTTAGATATGAATCAAACTCAAAAGATAATATGGGTGAGATTACTTTAACATTTAGAATTGGTACAGATATGTCAAGAGCAATGCTTGAAGTATCAAACAAATTAAATCAAGTTGATAACTACCCTGAAAATGTAGATAAACCAGTCATTAGCTCTTCAGGAGCAACCGCCTCACCAGTAATTTGGCTTGGTTTTGTAACAGATAAAGATAATGAAAAAAGCATAGATACCTACAAAACATTTATAGAAGAGAAAGTAAAAGAGCATTATGAGAGGATAGAAGGAGTTGCTGGCATTTTCCAAGCTGGTGGAACTGATACTCAAATGCATATCTATCTCTACCCTGAGCGTTTAGCAGCGTATGGATTAACAATAGATCAAGTTATGACTATTTTACAAAGAGAGAATAGAAATATCTCAGCAGGAAGTGTAGATATTGATCGCAGAACTTATAGAATTAGAACTACTGCTGAATTTTTAGATGAGCAAAGTTTACGTGATACTGTAATTTTTAACGATGGAGAGCAAGAGATTAAACTCTCTGATATTGCAGATGTTAATATTGGTTACGAAAAAGACAATGTAACAATTCTTACGTATGATAATGATGAAATAAGTAAAACATTAGCCTTTGGTATTCAACCTGAAGCAGATGCAAATATTGTAGATATGACTAATCTTGTCGAAGAAAAAACAAAATTGGTGCAAGAAAATTTACTCAATAAAGAGCATATTCACATTAAATGGTTCTCAGATCAACGTCAATATATTTTAGGCTCAATAGATCTAGTAAAACAGAATATTATTATCGGTGGTACGCTTGCCATGATTGTACTCCTGCTATTTTTACGTTCAATTACAGCAACTGCGGTTGTTGGTATAGCCATTCCAATTAGTATTATCGCTACATTTATAGTTCTATTTAAAATGGATACGACCTTAAATACTATCTCTCTGGCTGGAATCTCTTTTGCTGTTGGGATGCTCTTAGATAGTGCCATTGTGGTACTAGAAAATATTGATCGTCACCATAGGATGGGTAAACGTTTTTTCAAAGCTGCACATGATGGTGCGAGTGAAGTTTGGGGAGCACTTGTTGCATCTTCACTTACTACAATTGCTGTTTTTGTACCAGTCTTACTAATGCACAATGAAGCTGGCCAACTCTTTAAAGATATTGCAATTGCAGTAACTGGCGCAATATTTTTCTCTTTGTTTGTCTCAATTTCTGTAATACCTATGCTTTGGACACAAATTATGCGAATGAATCCAAAGAATCATGCAGAAGATGTGCAAGATTCTAAAGTAGTTCATAACTCTTTACTTGTTAGTTTCGGAAATTTCATCTCTAAATTTTTTATGAAATTAGTTGAATGGAGTTTAAATAGTAAACTAAATCAATTAATCATAATTGTATTAATGACAATATTTTCAATTGTAACTATTTCAGTACTTTTTCCAAAAATGGAGTACTTGCCACAAGGAAACCGTAACTTTATTATGAATATTTTTGTACCACCTCCAGGACTTAGCAACAAAGAAAAATCTGATATTGGACATGAATATTTTGAAAAACTTATTCCGCACTACCATAAAGAAGTAGATGGACTACCTGGAATAAAAGAGATGTTTTATGTTGCAGCTGGATCATTTATTGTCTCAGGAGTTATTGCCACAGATGAGCAAAGGGCGCGTGAGTTTATTCCTATGCTAACACCATTAGTAAATAGTTTTCCAGGCGTCATTGGTCTCTCACTACAAGAGGGAGTATTTGAAAGAGGTATTGGAGAGGGACGTAGTATTGATGTAGATATTAGTGGTGAGCGAGTAGAAGATATTGCTAATGCTGGTGGAATGTTATTTGGATCAATTATGCAAGCAATTCCCGGAGCACAAATCCGTCCTGTCCCATCAGTTGAGTTACTATTTCCTGAAGTTCGTCTAATTCCAGAGCGTGGAAAACTTAAAAAAGTGGGAATGGATAGTACATCTTTTGGAATAACTGCAGATGTTTTAATGGATGGTCGTAAAATCAGTGAATTTAAAGCTGATGGAGAAAAAGCAATTGACATGATTTTGAAAACTTATGGCAAAGATAATCTTAGTCCAGAAGAGTTATATTACACACAAATTGCGACAAAAGAGCATGGACTAGTCTCTATTTCAGAACTCAGTACAATGAAGCGCACAACTGGAATCTCTGAAATCCGTCACGTTGGGGGAACTAGAACTATAACCTTACAAGTGACACCACCAATGACAATGACACTAGAAGAAGCAATGGAGCAGTTAAAAAGTGGCGTAATAGATAAAATGATTGGCAATCCAATGCTAAATGGAAGTGACATTAAATTAACTGGTCAAGCAGATAAACTTACAGAAACCGTAGACATGATGAAGTGGAATCTTTTACTTGCAATATTAATTATCTATCTTTTAATGAGTGCTCTATTTAGTAATTTTGTCTATCCACTTGTTATTCTTTTCACCGTTCCACTAGCAACTGCTGGAGGTTTTTTAGGACTAAGTCTAACAGACACGTTTATAGCACGCCAACCTCTTGATGTACTTACAATGATGGGTTTTATTATTTTAATTGGAATAGTAGTTAATAATGCAATTTTAATTGTCTACCAAGCACTAAATAACGTACGCCTTCATATGATGGATTATAAAGAGGCTATTATAGAATCTACGAGAACTCGTCTTAGACCAATTTTTATGAGTTCTCTAACTTCTATTTTTGGGATGCTCCCATTGGTTTTAATGCCAGGCCCTGGAAGTGAGTTTTACAGAGGACTTGGTAGTGTAATTACTGGTGGACTAGCACTATCTACAATCTTTACAATCTTAGTCACACCAGCACTTCTATTCTTTGTTATTAAACTAGAGACTCTTCATACCAAAAAGGGTACAAAATGAAAATACCAATTTTAATACTACAAACAACAGCAATGTTATGGAGTTTTACATTAGACGAAGCACTAAGTCGTGCCCAACAGTTCTCACCAGAACTAAAAAAAGCGCAAGCAAATGTTAGGTACACAAAGGCACTAAAAAGTGAAGCCTACTCAAACTATTTTCCAACTCTAAGCGCTTCATATACATACAAGTATAGAGATGAGGCTACACTTTTTAATCGTACAGATAGTTACCAATATGGCCTTATTGGTACATATAATCTTTTTAATGGTTTGGCTGACTTTCTAAGTGTTGCTAACGCAAAAGAGCAGATAAAGATTTCAAACTTACAAGAGAAAGCTACAAAGGAAGATTTAATTTTAACTGTTAAAAGTACCTACATCGAGCTACTTAAAATTAAAAAAGAGGTCTCTGTGCAAAAAGATGCCCTAAGACTTCTTAATAAACAGTATAGTGATGTAAAAAATCGTTTTGAGTTAGGTATGAGTGCTAAAAATGAGTTACTACAAGTTGATGTATCACTTCAAAATACAAAACATGTCCTACTAAAAGCGCAAAGTGCAAAGATTAAAAAAAGAGCACAGCTATTTAAACTCTTAAATGGAAATTTGAAAATTGATGAAAATATTGAAGAGATTAGTAATGTAAATTTTCCAACTCTTTCACTAAGTAATTTAAAAAAAGAGATGCTAAGTCAAAGAAGTGAACTAAAAGTACTAAAGATAAGAACAAATCAGCTAAAAATGCAAAAGAGTATCATTAGAGCTGACTATAT
>Ga0316206_1000512_pt1 | contig 49718 bp, 49 predicted proteins | sample 6monthpyrite_MG_FD_204942 | JGI IMG/M metagenome (GOLD analysis project Ga0316206, IMG submission 204942) | Microbial mat bacterial communities from mineral coupon in-situ incubated in ocean water Damariscotta River, Maine, United States -... | ecosystem: Environmental > Aquatic > Marine >...
GGGTTCAGGAATAAACAAATACGAGACTGGCGATAAAATAGCCAGTCTCGTCGGGACAGGGTTAAACGCAGCCAGTAGGTTTGGGTAAGCCGCCCCATTTACAGATGAGTTTCATAGGGCCTTTCTGGAAAATATCATATAAATCTTTTGTGCTGACGTTCATGGCTTTTGAGAATTTACGAATAGGAGGGACGACGCCATTTTCATCAAACATCCGGCGTGCTTCGTTCAGAAATTCCATTATTTGATCAGTGACCTCCATGCCATCACGGACTGCAAGCTCACGAGCGACTTCTTCAGACCAGTCATCACGATTAACCAGATAACCTTCACCATCAACATTTAAATCCACGAGAGCCTCCAAAATTCACATTCTTAAAAATACTTGAGTAAAAAAGTATAGTATAAGCGACTATATTAGTCAACTCTAAAATTACAATCCTTGCACCTTACCATAGTCAGTAAATGGTGCAAGGAGAGTATGCAGGCAATCGGTTTATGAAAGTGAGGGTGCTCGCCGTTCTGGAATCAGTTTTTCTTTTGCGAGATGTTCCTGTAAGTCCAGTGGGTTGAGTTTAATCAGATCCTTGGCAAGTTCGTACGGTTCCAGGCCATTTAGTTCTGACTGCATGGCATTACGCAGGTGCCCCAGCATTCTTTTTTGCGATACCAGAATTATTTTATGGTTTTTACCACTAAAACGCTTACATTCATTAATAATGGTATGTGCAAAACGCTTATCCGCTTCATCCTTATGTTGTTTGCGGTGATCGTCGTAGCCATGTGACTGGCCTCCATGTCCACGGTTGCCTCCGCTTTTAGAGTCGCTCCATAGTTCGCGACCACTGAGCTCAGCTTCTTCCTGTTTCAGGTCAGTTTGTTTGATGAGGTTTGGTCCATAATGGATTTCAGGATTTTCCGGGTCTTCAAGGGTGAAAAAGCGGGCTTTACTACCATTTGCGACAACGACACAGTATTGATTCATGTGAATCCTCCATAGTGTTAGTGAGACTGATCATAAAAGACACGCAGAAGATGATTTTCTGTTATCTTTTCATAATGGTTCTACAATCCAGAGCTTGAGGCGCGTGTTACATTGATATCAATTAATAAAGATGCCTCATAGCTTTATAGTATGGCTGGAAATCCTTTTTTTTCCAGCCAGTTATTAATTATCAATCAATACAGTAAGCTAATAAAATTTCAGGAGTAAAGGGATATGAAAAAACTATTTAAAATATCAGGGATCATTCTGGCCATTGTTTTCAGTTTGCTGGTATTGACGGTAGTAGCAGTCACTGTTTTTGTAGACCCTAACGATTACCGGGACGATATTAGTCAAATAGTGAAGCAAAAAACAGGCAGAACACTGTCAATAAAAGGTAACTTGTCATGGCAGTTTTTCCCCTGGGTCGGTTTGAGTATCGGTGACACGACATTAAGTAATGCAAAAGGTTTTGGTGAAAAGCCTTTTGCCCATGTCGATCGAATTGAATTAAAAGTCAGGTTATTACCCTTGCTTGGCAAGCGTGTTGAGATGAAGAAACTGGTAATCGATGGCATCGCACTGAACTTGCAAAAAAACAGGCAAGGTCGTAGTAACTGGGATGACATGATTGAAAAAGGAAAAAAGAAGCCAGCAGGCAAGGTCGCAGAAGACAAGGATGATGGATCACCAGGACTTAAATCCATTCAGGTTGGCGGTATTGAAATTATTAATATGAAGCTTTCATGGCAGGATCAACAGCAGGGTAAAAGCTACGAGCTGGATAAACTGAACCTGATGGTCGGTGAAATCATGCCGGGCAAGGCGGTCGATATGAAGCTGGGTATGGCGATCAGGGATAAAACAAAAAATAAAACATGGGATCTTAAGCTGGCCGGTGTTATTAGCATCAATCCTGAAAAGAAACAGATGCAGATTGAAAAGTTTTTACTGAAACTGGCTAATCTTGAACTTCGGGGAGCTGTGTCAGTAGCGGAGAAGGACGGCATACCCGCAATCATGGCGACGCTAAAGAGTAATGATTTTGTTCCAAGGGAAACATTTAAAGCGCTGGGTATCAGTATGCCAGTAGTGAATGATGCGACTGTGTTTGGCAAAGCCAGGTTAGCGCTGACGGTATCAGGAAGCCCCGCGAATTTGAAAGTGACTAAAGTAAATGTATTACTTGATGATACGCAGCTTGATGGAACATTGAGTGTCGCGATGGCGAGTCAGGCTATTCAATATGATCTGAATATTAATCAGATAGATGTTGACCGATACCTGCCGCCACCCGCGGACAAAAAATCCAAAGCCCAGGCCGACAAAAAGGCGGGTAGTGATAAAATTGATTTACCCATGGAAATGTTGAGAGGGTTGAATATAAAAGGGAATATAAAAATAGGCAAATTAAAGGCGGCTAATTTACGCTCTGAAAATATTCGAATTGGTTTGTCAGCAAAAAAAGGAATAATACGGGTTTTTCCTGCGAGCGCAGATTTATACAAAGGCAGGTATCAGGGTGATATACGTTTAAATGCGCAGGGTTCACAGCCCGTTATTTCAATGGACGAAAAGTTGACAGGAGTACAGGCGTCACCTTTGTTTAAAGATGCGATGGATATAGACTGGATTAGTGGTGTTGCTAATTTATCGGCGAAATTAAAAACACACGGTAATGCTATTTCTGTAATGCAGAAAAACCTGAATGGTAATATTGCATTTGCATTTACAGATGGCAGCATCAAAGGCGTTAATATCGCACATAAAATACGTCAGGCATCAGCGGCTTTGAAAGGGCAGACGGTAGCGGCGGATGCAGTTCAGAAAACAGACTTTAGTTCTATAACGGGTACGGCAAAAGTGATCAATGGTGTCGTAGATAATCAGGATCTGAAAATGCAAACGCCTTTACTTAGAATTGACGGAGCTGGCAAAGCCGATCTGGGTCAGCAAACTGTTAATTATCTGGTTAAGGCTACGGTCGTTGCAAGTCTGGAAGGGCAGGGTGGTGATACACTTGCTAATCTGAAAGGTGTGACAGTACCTGTACGCGTTCACGGTCCTTTTGCCAAGCTGAAATACAAAGTTGAACTCAATAGTGTTTTGCGTGATGAAGTTAAGAAGAAAGCAAAGAAAAAGATTGAGGATAAGCTTAAAGATAAATTAAAAGGTCGTTTCAAAGGATTATTTTAGCAATGCGGGCATATTGTATGTTCATATCTATGCTGAGTGGTTAATGTTTTTTTGTAGGAGCGGATTCATCCGCGAACATACTAGTGATCTGCTTTGCCACAGGACTGGCCTGATAGTCGTACCTGCCTGAATATCTGTCATGGGCACCAGTGGTCTGAGGTTAACTTTACTGCTATGTCGCTTTCGACCTTTGTGATTGTTGAGCTAGTTGAATCTCATGCATGTAATTATTGGTATTTATATTATATGACCTTGGCTCCAGTACAGCCTGGATATTATAGGCATCATCGCCATAGTCCTGATGGTAGTCTGTCATATCAACAATGTGTGTGGGATAATAGGGGTTTTTATTTTTATCAAGCACCAGCAACAGTTTTGGTTTTAAACGTAACTCCTTGTTTACAGAAATAACAATACCTACTTCACCGCTGTTGAGTTCAACCAATGTGCCAATTGGATAAATGCCAATACATTGAATAAACTGTTCCAGTAACTCGGGGTTAAAATCCTTGTGGCGCCATTCGTACATTTTTGTCAATGCCTGTGTTGGGCTCATTCCGTCATGGTAGCAACGGTCACTGGTGATAGCATCAAAGACATCGGTAATAGCAACTATTTTACTCCAGGGAGAGATCAGGTCATCAGGTAGTCCATATGGGTAACCCTGTCCACCGATCCGTTCATGATGAGATAATGCAATATCGATGACGCACTCAGGTAATTCGTTGGTTGCTTCGAGTATATTTCTGCCTTCTTCCGGGTGCTTTTTCATTATGTCGAATTCTTCCTCTGTCAGTCTACCCTCTTTATTGAGGATCTCCAGAGGAGTTTTCATTTTCCCAACATCATGGAGTAGAGCTCCCAGACCTAGTAAATTCAATGAATTTTCTGCAATACCCAGATGGCGTCCAAAAGTTAGCGTTAAAACGCAAACATTAATACTATGTTGCGCTGTATATTCATCCCTGTTTTTAAGTTGGGTAAGACACATTTGTGCATCAGGATTACGTACAATGCTCTCAACCATATTATTAACGAGTTTTTTTACTGACTTTATATCGAGGTCTTTATTTTTAGTGATTGCTTCAAATACATTATCAATACATTGTCGTGCTGTTATTCTAAGTTTATCTGCGGTTGAAATTTCTTCTTCCAGTGAAGTGGTGTCGATATAAATACGAGTGGGTTTAGGGCGTGGAAGATGGGTGAATATTCGAGTATCGGGTAGCAGAGCATCTGTATCAAGACCTTTTTTTATATCAATAAATACAAATGAACAAAACTGCTGCACTTCTTTAATGTGACGTTCAGATTCAATAGTGAACCCCTGGAAAAGAAAGGGCGTTTCCAGCCAGGGGCGGTCCAGCTGGGCAACATACATACCGATTTTAATATCATTTACGTCAATCTGCTTAAGCATGGGTATTATCGTGAGGTGTGATTATTGGCGTTGATCAGTTTAAGGCCGATTAATCAGAGCTGCTCTCCATTTCTATTGGGTGGTTTTTATTGATACAGCGATCATAACAGGCAATACTTAAAAACATGATCAGAGCGATGCCGTAAATTAAAGCAATTGTCCCGGAGATACCGGCGTTGATCGAGCTGTGAGTGAGCGACAGTATGTCACTGATAGCCAGAGACGCCAGTACAACACAGCATTTCATTTTTATCAGGCCATTTATTGTCATCGTAACTCGCCATGTAAAATTGTTGGAGTAGTCTAATTAACGGCAAAACAGGCTGATGCTTTATAATAAAAATGCGGTGTCGTGTTTTTATTCACTATTAAACCTCATTTTTAATGAGTATATTAAGGTGTAGATAGCTCAGTATGAAAAAGAAACAGCGTGTATTCGGCCAGCGGGTTTTATCATGGTTTGATCATCATGGTCGCAAGGATCTGCCATGGCAAAAGAACCCGACACCCTATCGTGTCTGGGTTTCAGAGATCATGTTGCAGCAAACTCAGGTGGCTACGGTTATTCCTTATTACCAGAAGTTTATGCGGCATTTTGGGTCTCTAAAAAAACTGGCGGCAGCAGATATTGATGAGGTTTTGCAGTATTGGCAAGGGCTGGGGTACTACGCCCGGGCACGAAATTTACATAAGGCAGCACAAATCATAGCCGGTGAATTTAAAGGCCGCTTTCCCCAACAAATGGAAGCAGTGCTGAATTTGCCCGGGATAGGGCGCTCGACTGCGGGGGCTATTCTTTCTCTGTCCAGTGGTCAGCACCATGCCATTCTCGATGGTAACGTAAAAAGGGTATTGGCCAGATACCATGCTATTCGGGAATGGACGGGCAAAAACAATACGCTTGAACAGCTTTGGCTAATCAGTGAACAGTGTACGCCTGTACAGCGTACAGCTGACTACAATCAGGCGATGATGGATCTGGGCGCAACGCTGTGTACCCGTAGCAGGCCTGATTGTAGTCGCTGCCCGATTGCTGCAGACTGTCAGGCCTTGATACAGGGCTGTGTTAGTGAACTGCCAGTGCCAAAACCAAAGCGTAGTTTTCCTGTTCGTAAAACCATGATGTTGCTGATAGAGAATTCAGGACAGGTATTGCTCGAAAAAAGACCTCCTGCAGGGATATGGGGTGGCTTGTGGAGCCTGCCGGAATGTGCAGATAAAGAGGAAGCAGCATTATTCTGTCAACAACAGGGCTTAAATATAAAACAGCAACAACAGCTTACGCCATGGCATCATACTTTCAGTCATTATCGTCTGGATGTGAATCCGGTCAGTATTCAGTCAGACCGGGTTGATACGCAGGTTACTGACAGCTCCCGATATGAATGGGTAGACTTGTTTAACCCGGGGAAACGTGGCCTGGCAGCACCCATCAGGGAAATCATCAAGCAAGGTACATAATGTCTATTTAATCAGCGCTTCCCTGGACACCCTTTGGGGGTGTTTCATATTTCTTTAGCAAAATGCCTTCATCACCACAGCAACTGGCGGCACATTTTTTTACCTCATGGATTTTTACCGGGTCTGCATCCAGGTAGACATCTACAGGCAGATTGGTCTCTGCACAATCACAGCCTTTGTCATCATAAACATATACATTATTCAATCCGACCTCCCTGGCCTGATCAAATGCGGTGTGCATAATTTCGGAAGGGGTTGGTGGCAAGTGTGATAAATGAAAAGCCGGGAAAAACCGGGTGATATGCCATGGGCTGTCAGCTCCCAGGTGATCAAAGATCCATTGTGCAATATTACGTAGTTCTTCAGGGGTATCATTCTTGCCAGGAATAATGTTGGTGCGAGTCTCTACATGGATTCCCAGTTGCTGTGCTTTTTCGATAGAGCCCATTACCTGAGCAACTGAAGAAGGCTTGCAGATATCCTGATAAAAATCATCGCTGAGACTCTTGATATCCGAACAGAGTACGTCAACAACCGGTGCCATCAGCTCCAGTGCCTCGTTGGTAACAAAGCTGTTGCTGACATACACGGTATAAAGCCCGGCATCATGGGCCAGTTCAGATACATCCAGAATGTATTCCAGCCAGACTGCAGGCTCAGAGTAGGTGAATGCAATACCCTGAACACCATGCCTGACTGCTGCTGCAACCAGTTCTTCCGGTGTGACATAAGCCGATGTGGATTGCCCCTGAGCCAGCGCATCCAGTGCTTCTACACCCCATGAAATTTCAAGATTATGACAGCCACCACAACGAAAGTTACAGCCATAACTGCCCACTGACATAACCCGGGTACCAGGTCTGAAATGTTTTACCGGCTTGTCTTCAATCGCACCGATATCAATTGCCGATAGAATGCCGTAAGAAAGGTTGTAAAGTGTGCCGTTGCGGTTGACATGTGCCTGACAAAAGCCACGTTGTCCATGGCCAATCTTGCAACGCCACAGGCACAGATGACAGCGGGTTGTGCCATTATCCATTTTTTCCTGTAACCGGGTTTCAACCAGCTGATAGTGTTCGGGTGCTTTATTCTTCAGACTCATGTATATGTCCTGTATTGAAGCATTAACCCTAGTGTATTTAAATGTAGCGATCAAGCACTGAAAAGCAGGGTTATTACGCTATTATCACAATAAATCAGTAGCTTGTGAGCATTTTGTGGTCAAGGTTTGATAACAAATTTAGTATTTTGACTTGACTCTATCACGCTATCCTTGTTTAATACGGCCTCTTTGTTAATTGCATGTGCTTGTTTCTCAAGCAGATCGTTAACGGTAGCAAGACACACCCATGGCCGGGTAGCTCAGTCGGTAGAGCAGTGGACTGAAAATCCTCGTGTCGACAGTTCAATTCTGTCCCCGGCCACCATTTTAACCTCCTGTTATAGCGATAAAAAACAAGGCATGCCCACGTCTACTTGCATGGCTGATATTTCTCGGTGCTACTTTGGAAATGAAGAACCCGGAACCCCTGACAATATTCCGCAATAGTTCTTTGTTGGAAAAGCGGCTGTCAGGTCACTCTTGCTGGACAGCGTTCCCGGATGAATTTCAAGGCATCCTCGGCCGTCAGGGGTCTGCTGAACAGAAAGCCTTGCATGAAATCGCATTGATGCTGGATCAAGAAGTTGCGTTGGGCTTCGGTTTCAACGCCCTCTGCAGTCACTTTCAGACCTAGGTTGTGCGCCAGCGCGAGTGTGGCCGCGCTGATCTCGGCATCGTTGGGGTCAGTTTCAATATCGCGAACGAAGGTTCGGTCGAGTTTCAACACCTGAATAGGCAAGCGCTTGAGGTAGGCGAGGGAAGAATAGCCGGTGCCGAAGTCGTCGATAGCGAGTTCGATGCCGATGTCGCGCAGGGCCTGCAACTGGCCGATGGCACGCTCAGGGTTTTCCATGGCGACCGATTCGGTGATTTCCAGTTCGATATCGCTGCCTTTCAGGCCGTGGCGTTTTAATAGTATCTTTACCGACTGAACCAGGTTCGGGGAACGCAATTGTTGAGCAGAAAGGTTGACTGCCATGCGGATGTCCTTGATTCCTTCCGCCCGCCAGGCGCTAAGTTGCCCGCAAGCCTCTTCCAGCACCCAGCTTCCCAGAGCCTCAATCAGACCGGACTCTTCCGCAATAGGGATAAACTTCAGAGGGGGAATGTCGCCGTGCAGTGGGTGACACCAGCGAGCCAGGACTTCGACACCAAAACATCCGCCATCGTGGGCGCGCACCTGTGGCTGGTAATGCAGATGCAGCTCATTGTTACGCAAAGCCTGGTGCAAGTCGTTTTCCAGTCCCAGGCGTTCGCAGGCGATGGCATTCATCTCCGGCGTGAAGTATTCGATATTGTTTCGACCGTGATCCTTGACGTGGTACATGGCGATATCGGCATTTTTCATCAGGGTCGAGCCATCCTCTCCATCGCGCGGATAGACTGCGATACCGATGCTGGGACTGGTGTGCATTTCCTTGCCGTCGAAGGCGTAGGGTTGGCCAAGCGAATGCAGAATCTTGTCGGCGAGCGGAGCGGCGTCCATTTCGTCTGTGATGTGTGTGAGCACAACTATGAACTCGTCGCCTCCCAGACGCGCGACGATGTCGCTATCCCGCACACTATGCTGCAACCGCCGGCCGACTTCAATCAGTAACTGGTCTCCAGTATGGTGACCCAGGGAGTCGTTGATGGTTTTGAAACGATCCATGTCGATGAACATCACCGCCACGCGCAGGTCGTCGCGATGAGCGGAAAGCAGCACCTGATCGAGGCGGTTTTCCAGGTTGTAGCGGTTGATCAGGCCGGTAAGCGGGTCATGATGAGCAAGGTAATCGATTCGTGCTTCGTGCGCCTTGCGCACACTGATGTCGGAATAGCTGGCGATATAGAATATGACTGCCTGGTCAGCATCACGGATGGCGGAAATGGAGGCCCACTTGGGATACACTTCGCCCGTCTTTTTGCGGTCTAGAATTTCGCCGCTCCAGTAGCCATTGTCCTGCAGGCAACGCCACATATCCTTATACACAGCACTGGACGTATTGCCGCTGCTCAGTATTCGGGGGTTCTTGCCGAGGATTTCTTCGCGACTGTATCCGGTTTGCGTAATAAAGGTGGCGTTGACGTTGATAATTCGATTGAAGTTATCCGAAATCAGCATGGCTTCGCCGCTGCTGTCAAATGCGTTCGCATACAGGCGTAGTTCTTCTGCCACCGCCTCGGCATCTTTTTGAGCTTTTTCAAGCTCGTTGCGACCGCGTGCGAGGCTTTGAACCATGTTGCCCATTGCATTAGTGAGTTGCCCGATCTCGTCCCCGGTTTTTGAAGCAAGAAGATTCGACAGATCGCCATCGGCAATCCGCTGCGACCATCTCAGTAGCTCGGAAACCCGTATGCTGGCGCGCCGCGACACATAAAAGGCCATTAACAGGAGCATCATGCCCCCCAGGATGTCTATCAAAAAATTGATGTTCAGATTACGGTTGGTTGCTGAGATGAGATCTGCGCGGCTGGCAGCAATATCATCGATGGTATGCTGAATCAGGGCTTGCATGACCTCCTGGATGTTATTGAGATGTTTGCTTTCGACCTGGGTAAACAGTTCGAACGCGGACTCCTTTTCGAATTCCGAGCTCTGGATGATAGTCTTGCCAATGCCTGCCAGATAGCTGGCAAGCGCCTGTTTCAGGATCAGGATGCCCTGTTGTATTTTCTGGTGGTGTGGGTGGATACCCCGAATCGTTGGCAAAGAGTTATGGATCAGTTGTTTGACGCGATCCAGGTCAGTGCTGATCTGTTTCATGTTTTGAGCGCTTTCACTGGCGAGATGCCTGAGGGTTAAAGCTCTTATATTGGCAATGCCCTTATCTATGTAATTCAGAGTTTTGAGACGATCACCACTAGCGGTGTACATTTCACCCAGGGCCTTGACAGAGTTCTGCAGATTGTAGGCAGAGGCGATAATGGCACTGGCGCCGATGATCCCGACCACGATCATCGGCAGAATAAATTGCTTGAATAATGTGCAATTCCTGAAATAAACGAACATCTAGTTCCAGCCAATTTGCATAATCAGGACGCGTTTCGATGTGGCTGAACGATACGTCAAAGCGCGCTCACAATATAGCCTTCGGCTTCAAATATGGCGTTGACGGCATGGCTTTGCATGAAGTTGAGGAAGTCTGTGACGTCCGCGTTTCCCTTTGCCGTCTTGAGTGGCGCCATGTAATAGCGAATGGGCTTATGCAAGCGCTTATTAACGGTGAGTAATTGTCGTAATTGAGTTGTCATATTGGTTTTGAATAATATGCCCACCGAGCTTGCGTTGGCTGTGCCAAGCGAGTCTGCCAATATTTCGATGTTCTTTCGTGTTTTAATCTTGTCTTTTACGCGGCCCCATAACCCTGACGCTTTAAGTGCTTCTTTTGCGTGGCGGCCAAACGGCGCAGTGCTTGGATCTCCGATGAATACGGCAGTGACCTTGTCAGAGGCCAGATCTTGCCAGTCGAGGCGTTGTATAGCGCTACTCTTAGGGGTTGCCACGACGAGGGTATTACCCCATGGGCTGTAAACCTGATTCGATGCCACCAGGTTATTTTTAACAACAAAAGCCATCCATTTTTGGTTAGCTGATACATAAATATCCGCTTTCAGTGCACCGCCACTCAGACCTCTGGCGAGCAGGCCGGACGATTTACAGATATAAGTTAATTTAACAGCGTGGTTAGCAAGATATAAATCGCCGACCTTTTTCATAGCGGCACAGGTTGAATTGGCCAGGGCCAGTTTCAGCTCCCCGGCCTGTGCAACGGGAGACAGAGTGATTGTGATGAGTAATAGCCAATGACGGAATGTATGCATAATGTCAGCCTTCTCGCTTGGTTTGTTTCCGGTTTGAACGCCCGTGTGGTATTTATCGGCAAATTAAAGAAAATTCTGAATAAGCACTTTATCATAGGATAATCCTGTACGACCTGTCACTAGTCGATGAGAAATCCAATGAAATAATTTTGCTCGTTCGCTAAAGGGCTGTGTCCGTATTCAGCGCACCGGGTGTAACTATGAGTATTTGTCACGGCGGTGCATGAGCGTTCTGTAAGCCCGAGGGCAGCCATATCCCGTATTCAACCCGAATGGGTGCGAGCCGGGGCGGATCAGTATACTAAGGTTTGAGTAGCGAACGTCGCTAATAGTTAATTATGATTAATACAGGTTAACATAATTAAAGTGGCATATTCTGGATATGTTTCATTTTTTATAAGCGTGATTATAGATCTCATGAGCCGTAACACGCAGGAAATAAGTTGAATTTATAATGACTTGTGTATATAACTTGACTATCAAATCATGAGTCTGTGCAGGATTAGGTATGTACCTGCCATTCTTATTGGTGTAACTGAAAATGACAGGGACAGGTCAGATAACGAGCTGGAGAAAAAAATAATGAATCAGGGCTCTACCCAACGAATTAAAAAATGGTGTTCTATTTGGCTGTTGTTCTGGCTGATGTCTTTTTATGCTCACCTGGCTAATGCAGATTTAATTCTGTCAGCTCCTCCGCGCGAACCCGCAAAAGCCGGTCAGCAATTATATGGCCCGTTAGCAAAACGCTTGAGCGATGTACTGGGCGAGAAAGTGATTTACCAACATCCGCGTAACTGGCTGGCATATCAGCATGATATGCGTGCTGATAAATACGATATTATTTTTGACGGACCTCACTTTATATCCTGGCGCATGAAGAATAAAGGTCACATGCCTGCGGTCAAGTTGCCAGGCAAATTACAATTTTATATTGTGACAAAAGCAGATAATGATAAAGTGAAAAAACCATCTGATCTGGTTGGTCGACGCATTTGCGGTATTGCGCCTCCTAATCTGGGTACGCTCACTGTATATGCGGCCTACCCGCACCCGGCACGCCAGCCGGTGATCGTGCCGATCAAGGGTGGTATGATCAAGGTCTTCAAGGCATTTGAGAAAGGGCGTTGTGATGCGGCCGTATTGCGCACCAAAGTGCTTGATAAGAAATTGTCGGATGAGCAGAGAAAGAGCGTCAAGATTATTCATACCAGTGAGGCGATGACAAATCAGGGTATCAGTGTCAGCAAGCGGGTCAATGCTAAAGCCAGGGCTGCTATTATTGCAGTGTTGACTAAAGGTGACCGCATCCCGGCGAGCAAGGGTATTCTTAAACGATTTGGTGGTAAGGCAAAAGCATTTCTGCCTGCGACCCGGAAAAATTACGAGGGTTATCACAAGTTAATACAGGGCGTTATTTTCGGCTGGTAAATACTACGCAGGCTAATACTGAACGGGGCACATTCATGTGCCCCGTTTTTTGTTATAGAAGCCGCCGCTGCTAATTCATGGGTGAATTAATCAGCACTTCTTTTTAAAGTTTTAGCATGCCTTTTTGTTTAAGTGTATTAATAATGCGTTCAAAGTGCTGTATGGGGTAAGCACCTCTGACCGGGATTCCATTCAACAGGAAACCGGGTGTGCCATTGAACTTGAAACGAGCGGCCTCTGCCTGGTCTTCCTGAATACGTTTATTAATAATGGCAGCTTTATTTTTTAAATCGGAAGTGAGTTGTTTTATGTTAGCCCCGATTTTTTTAGCGGATGCCAGCAGAAATACTTCCCCGCCCTGTTTAAGTGCATTCTGGTTGTTAAATATCTCATCGTGCAATTTAATGGCCAGTTTTTCATCTTGTAACCGCAAGGCTTCATAATACTTTGAGCTGATGAGTGCATTTTTATGAAAGCTTAGCGGTAAATGTTTGTAGACAAATTGTATTTTACCATCGTATTTCTTAAGTAGTTGAGAAACAGTTTTATAACCGCGTATGCAGAAGGGGCACTCAAAATCGGAGTATTCAACCAGTATTAAGGGTGCGCCTTTTTTTCCTCTGATGATTTCATCTTTTCGGATGACGGGTTTTAAAGGATTTTTAAATGCATTTTTGAAACGTTCTTCTTCAGTCACTTGCTGTTGTTGTGCAAGACGTTGCTTGGCGTCACGTGATGCCTGTCCTAATGCTCTCATGAATTTCAGTGGATTTTCTTTCACCACGTCAATAACCAGTTCAGGGTGAGCTTTCAGTACTGCTTTGATTTGTTCTTTTAGATCTTGTTCGGCATTTGCTAAAGGCATGCCAAACAGCATCAGTGATAAGGTAAAAACCAGAATTTTTTTCATTTTTTAATAGCCTTGGTGTCTGAGTTGATAAAAACCGGGTACATAGTACCAGAAAACAGAGTAAATCAAATGTGAAACAGCTAACACTGATGTATGATCGTTTGTAATTAAAAAAGTTCATATGACTATGTACAGGTGAGGATATGGCAGGTTCATCAAAAAAGGTAATTTATGCTGCATTGGCAGGAAATACAGCAATTGCGGTAATCAAATTTATTGCAGCGGCTATTACCGGCAGCTCAGCCATGTTATCGGAAGGTATTCATTCAGTCGTAGATACTGGTAATCAGGTATTATTACTGCATGGTATGAAGCAGGCAAAAAAACCGGCGGACAAAAAGTTTCCGTTTGGTCATGGGAAAGAGATATATTTCTGGAGTTTTGTCGTTGCAATCCTGATTTTTGCAGTAGGTTCAGGCGTTTCATTTTATGAAGGTATACATCGGATATTACAACCGAAACCGATCGTCAACCCGATGGTGAATTATATCGTATTAGGGGTTGCTATGATTTTTGAAGGCGCAGCCTGGTTGTTTGCGCTGAATGAGTTTCGTCGTACCAAGGGAAAGTGGGGTTTTATAGAGGCAATACAACGCAGTAAGAATCCTACAATGTTCGTTGTATTATTCGAGGATTCGGCGGCGATGTTAGGTCTGTTGATAGCGTTTCTGGGTGTTTTATTGGCACAGTTAACCGGAATACTGATATTTGATGGCATTGCATCCGTCATGATCGGTTTCATTCTGGGTGGAACGGCAATCTGGCTGGCATGGGAAACCAAGAGTCTGTTGATTGGTGAGAGTGCTAATCAGGTTGTTGTTGACGGGATCAGGAATATATTAAAAGAGGCTGCAGGTGTAGAACATATAAATGAACTGTTAACCATGCATATGGGCCCTGATTTTATTCTGGTTAATCTAAGTCTGGACTTTAATGATAACTTATCTACCGGAGAAATAGAAAAAACTATCGCGGTTATGGATCAACAGATCAAGGCAGCTTATCCGTCAGTTAAACGGTTATTCATTGAAGCAGAAGCCTGGCAAGCGAGTTGTTAAACGGTTCACAGATAAATAGTATTGGTCTCGTTATCATTATATAATGACATTAATGTATAAAATATTACTGGTTAGTGCATATCTGCTATTGTCTGCTTGCGTCGGAATTCCTGATTTACCGGGTCCTATAGGAATTCCTGGCATCTAAAGCTTTTTGTCAGATGTTTTTCATTCTATTTCAGACCGGAGCATCTGGTTATTCATGTTAAGTTTTAAAAATCTGTCCTTGCGTCGTGGCATACGTGAATTATTGCATGACGTGTCAGCTATTTTTCACCAGGGTCAGCGCATAGGTATTACCGGTGCAAACGGAGTGGGAAAGTCCAGTTTGTTTGCATTGATTATGGATGAGCTTCAGCCAGACTCCGGCGATCTGTCATTACCTTCCAATATTGAAATTGCACATGTCGCACAGGAAACGCCATCGGTTGAAACACTGGCGATTGAATATGTAAAAGACGGTGATCGCGCATTACGCAAGCTTGAGCTGGCAATAAATGAAGCGGAACAGCAAGATGAAGGTCATCAGCTGGCCCAGCTTTATGCCGACCTTGAAGCGATTGAAGGTTATACCGCCAATAGCAGGGCTGGACGATTGTTACATGGTCTGGGTTTTACTGTTGAGCAGGAGCAACAGCCTGTCAGTGCTTTTTCAGGTGGCTGGCGTATGCGTCTGAATCTTGCACAGGCATTGATGTGTCGTTCTGATTTGCTATTACTGGATGAGCCCACCAATCACCTTGATCTGGAAACGGTGATCTGGCTGGAAGACTGGCTACGCCAGTACCCGGGTTTGTTATTGCTGATTTCACATGATCGCGACTTTCTGGATCGTGTTGTTACACACGTAGCCCATATTGAGCATCAGCAGTTAACCGTCTATACCGGCAATTATTCTGATTTTGAAGTAAGGCGTGCCGAACAGCTGGCGAATCAGCAAGCGCAGTACGAGAAACAACAGCGTGAAATTGAACACATGGAAAAGTTTATTACACGTTTCAAGGCCAAGGCAACAAAGGCGCGTCAGGCGCAGAGTCGGGTAAAAGCACTGGAGCGTATGACGCTGATCAGTGCTGCGCATGTAGATTCCCCTTTTGATTTTCATTTCAGTCGTCCTGAACATTTACCAAATCCGTTATTACGTCTGGAAGAAGTTGATGCCGGTTACGTTGATACCCTGATCCTGAAAGCAGTCAATATGAACATTGTTGAGGGTGATCGTATTGGTCTGTTAGGTCATAACGGTGCAGGAAAGTCGACATTGATCAAGTTACTGGCAGGAGAACTGGCGTGTCAGTCAGGGGTTCGGTTACCGGCGAAAGGTTTGAATATCGGTTATTTTGCCCAGCATCAACTGGAGCAACTGGATGGCAAGGCCAGCCCCTTGTTACATCTGCAACGACTCGACTCAAAGGCGGACGAACAGACGTTACGTAATTATCTGGGTGGCTTTGCTTTTAGTGGTGATATGGCTACCGCAGTCGTGGCTCCTTTTTCAGGTGGTGAAAAAGCCCGGCTGGTGCTCGCGATGATTGTGTACCAGAAGCCGAATTTATTATTGCTGGATGAACCGACCAATCACCTTGATCTTGAAATGCGTCTTGCGTTAACGACGGCGTTACAGGAGTTTGAAGGTGCAATGATTGTGGTGTCACATGACAGGCATTTGTTGCGTACGGTAGCAGACACCCTGGTGCTGGTTTCTGACAGTAAGGTTGAACCCTTTGATGGTGATCTGGATGACTACCGCCAATGGGTTCGGGAACAACAGCGTAGTATTGATAACAATTCGACCGGTAATGCCAATGAGAGCGGTAACAAGAGTGAAGAGTCGGGAAATAAAAAACAACAACGACAGCAGGCAGCTGCGCACCGAAAAAAACTTAAGCCACTTAATAATAAAATCCGAAAACTGGAACAGCAAATGGAAACCATACAAGCTGAAAAAGAAGTACTGCATGATCGGTTATCTGATAGTCAGATATATGATGAAGAAAAAAAAGGTCTGTTAAAAGAACTGCTGGAGCAGCAGGCCGGGCTGGACAAACTTCTGACAAATACTGAAGAACAATGGCTGACAGCACAGGAAGAACTGGAGTTGTATCAGGATTGAATATTCGTTTTTAAGTCATGTTTCTGTAGCACTAATAGAACGGGAGAGTTATGAATGGTTTTTTCAGGTATTTGCAGGCATGAGTATAAATCATCAGGTAAGTGAATTATAAAATCTCTGACAGCAACATATTCATCGTAACCACCTGGATGCCCTGTGTAAGCCAATATACTGATAATACCTGAGGGCGAGAGTAACTGCAGGGCCATTTGTAATGCGGTTACTGTAGTTGTGTTCAGTGTCGTGTGGCTTTTATCACCCCCCGGGAGATAACCCAGATTGAACATGATTGCGCGAACGTGCCCGTGATGTTCTTCAGGAATCAGCGTGAGCATCATTTCATGCCCTGTATTAAACAGGCAGGTTTGTGATTCCATATTGTGTGCCTGTAGTCGATGCGCAGTTGAATCGATAGCTTTCTGCTGGACATCAAAACCATAGACCATGCCACGGATGCCGACTTGCCGGGCCAGAAACAGAGCGTCATGTCCATTACCCAGCGTGGCATCTATGGCGATATCTCCCGGTTGTATATTTGCAAGAATATGTTTATGGGCTTGTTGTGTGAGTGACATGTTTATGTTCCGCTCAGGTGTTGCTTGACCCAGTTTTTAAAGAAGCTTATATGAAAGTCATAATAATTATCATTTAACCAGGCATTGCCGATATGTTTTTTCATAGACAACTGAAAATTCAGTAATTCGAATTGTCGTAGAATAACGAACCAGGGCATCTGCTTTTTCTCCTGACGGGAAAGTTTTTTTAATTGACCGTAGCCGCGCAAAAAAGCGCGCCATGGTGCATTGCTCTTGTCGTTACGGGGCAGAGACCACCATACGGTAGCAAGATCGTAAGCGCGCCAGCTGTAACCACACCAGTCGAAATCGAAAATCGCCAGATCTCCATCCGGTTGCAGCATAACGTTATGCATATGCAAGTCGCCATGGCACAGGCCGAAATCCAATGAATTTTCCGGTTGAGACAGGATGACGTCTTCAAGCTGTGAGGCGAGTTTATTTAAATACATGAGATCCTTTTCCCTGTGCCCCAGTATAGAGGGTGCAGAATTGAGAAAGGGTGTCACTAAAGTTTCATAATCCATTGTCCAGCGTTGTATGGGTTTTTTTAACCCGTCAGCGATTGTGTGAATCTGGGCAACCATTTCACCAAGGTGGTACATGTTGATATTTCGTTTACCAAAGTTATGACCAAGTGGTCGCCCCGGAATAAAAGAAAACAGCGCGCCATAACGTATACCTTCCGCGGCATTAATTTTGATATGTCGCTGTTTTTTGCCAGTTCTGATTGGCTTGCAGACATTGAGCTTACGACGTTGCATTGCCTCGAGAAAACGTAATTCTTCTTCTACATCTGCTTCAGGCCACCATCCCTGGCGGTAAAGACGAAAAGCATAATCCTGCCGTATGCCCTTGATGCGAAAGTTGTCGTTACAGCCGAGTGCCAGTAATTCACATTCTCGTGCACCAATTATAGGGTAGTGGCGTTGTATGATTTTTAATATCGAATCAGGACTAACAATGGAATGTTGTATTTTTATCATGTAAATATCCTTATTCCGGGTTATGGCGCCAGATTTAAATGTGAAAGGTATTTTTTCTGATGGCGTTTAATATCTATATTTTCAGGTAATGGCTGATTATTGAGTTTCCAGCGGACAAACAGGTTGGTGTAGTAAGGAATTGTGAGGGAGCCTCGAGAACCAAATCCGTTGAAAATACTTACCTGAGAATTTTCAGGATGGGTTCCGAGGAAGGGTTGTGTGTCAGCAGTGCATGGCCGTACACCTGCTTTATGTTTTATCAAGTCATATTTGGATGGGTGTATAAAAATCTGCTCAAGGCCATTTTCCAGTGTTTGTTTTGCATCAGCATTCGGATGCTCATTTAATTCATCCCATTGGTAAGTTGCGCCTGTGCGAAATACTGTATCTGAAACGGGTAATATCCATTGTCCCGCATTAATAATTTTATCGGGTAATATTGAATGGCTTTGATATGTCAGAATGTTACCTTTAGCGGGTTTAAAAGGTAGCCATGAAAACAATGGATTATATTGTGCATGGTAGCCTTCGCAGAAAATAATGTGTCTGGCTGTGTGTCTGGCATGCTGTGTTTTATATGTCACATAGTCAGGTTCAAAATTAATGGCTTTATTATCCAGTTGCTCACAGATAAATATATTTTTTTCCTTAAAGTAGTTTTGCAGGCTGGATAATAAAGCGGGAATATCTAACCAGCCGGTTTGTTGTTGCTCAAAACTGCCGAATGGTGTGCGTATATTTTCTGTTTGTGCATTTTCATTGATCTGCCCGATATAATTCTTATAATCAGGGTCTTTAATTCGTTTTTCCCAGGCAGATCTTCCATCAGCTGACATAAGGACACGTAACATCGGAGTGGGATGTAAATATTTCTTACCAAAAAAAGTTTCCAGATCTGAGTAAAGTATTTCGCCTGTCTCAAGAAATTGACGGGTCTTTTCAGACTTAACCAGTCGTTTGCCAGTAACCGGATTTATAAGGCCGGCGGCAATGTGGGAGGCAGAAGGTTTGTTATCACTAATGATCAGTACGGATTTGTTTTTCTGCGTCAGGGACCATGCAAGCAAACTGCCTGACAGTCCCTGTCCAACAATCAGGAAATCATGATGCAACCGGGTGAACGTCTGGTGCAAAACGTTTATTCAGGTAAGCAATGATTTCACTGGATTCATACATCCAGGTGTCATCCTTATTTTCGTGTTGTATACGCAGGCAGGGTACCTTGATCTGACCGCCTTGTTCCTGTAAATCCTGTCGGTGCTTCAGATTTTTTTGTGCATCACGAAACTCAATGTTCAGTGATAAGCCATGAATAACTTTTCGTGTCTTGATGCAGAAAGGACAAGTACGATATTGATACAATGTCAGAGAGGCAGTTTGCTGATCAAGTTGCGCCTGCTCTTCTTCTGAGCGCTCTACAGGCTTAGGTGTGGTAAACCATTCCATTAGTAACATGAATGGCCCCAGTATAATGCGAATTGTTTTGAAAAAAGTCCTGATTAACCACTTCATTGCTGATAGCTCCACTGCATAGTAAAAATAACTGGATTAGTATTGGTGGCTATCTTAACATTTTTTACAGGGTTACACATATTGTCCGGCACACCAGCCGGAAGACCAGGCCCACTGGAAGTTGTAACCCCCAAGCCATCCTGTGATATCAACAACTTCTCCAATAAAAAAGAGGCCGGATATTGCAGTGCTTTGCATGGTTTTTGAGGAAAGCGCATTACAGTCAACTCCGCCCAGTGTGACTTCCGCAGTTCGATAACCCTCGGTTCCTCCGGGTATGAGTTGCCATTGTTGAATGGTTTTTGATATTCCGGATAACTGTATTTGAGACAGCTGTTGCAGAGGAGTTCCCGATAGGTCATGAGTCAGCATTGCAGCAACGAGTCGTTTCGGAAGATACCGGCTCAGGACGGATTTTAATTGTTGCAGAGGATGACTTTGTTGAAGTTCAATCAGTGTCTCGTATAAATTGATATCGGGTAGCAGATTAATACTGACAGGTTTACCGGGCTGCCAATAAGACGATATTTGTAAAATAGCCGGTCCACTGAGCCCCCGGTGGGTAAACAAAATATTTTCACGAAAGCTGATGTCTCCGGTGCTGACAAGACTGTCGACAGCAATCCCTGACAAGGCTACAAAACGTTGCTTGTCTTTTGGTTGCAAGGTAAATGGAACCAGGCCTGCAGATACTGGCCACACCTTGATATCAAATTGTTCAGCAATCTTGTAGCCGAATGGACTTGATCCCAGTGTCGGGATAGAAAGACCTCCGCTGGCAATTACAAGAGATTGGCAGTGATATTCTCCCTTGCTGGTCTGTAGTGTAAATAATTGATTGTGTTGTGTAATAGAATTTATTTCTGTTTTTAAACATACATCAGCGCTGGCCTGGGCGCATTCTTCAAGTAGCATGTTTAATATATCTTTAGCACTGATATTGCAGAATAATTGACCATGTTCCCGCTCATGATAAGAGATACCATGTGCCTGCACCAGGCTTATAAAATCCCATTGCGTATATCGGCTAAGTGCGGACTTGCAAAAGTGAGGGTTATGAGAAATATAGTTATTCGCATTAACATCCATGTTGGTGAAATTACAACGCCCACCACCTGACATCAGGATCTTTTTTCCTGCCTTATTGGCATGATCAAGTACCAGTGTCGTACGACCTCGTTTGCCTGCTTCAATTGCACACATTAATCCGGAGGCACTGGCGCCTATAATGATAACATCGACTTGCTTCATTTAGTCTATAATAACCTTAATTACATGGGATGAGTTATATATTTGGGGGGCTTATGATTGAGGTATTGGAGCGTAACAGTTTGTTCAGGGGGCTTTCTGATCTGCAACTGGAATCTATTGCAGATTTAGCCAGCAGGAATGAATATGATGATGGTGATTTTCTGATTAAAGAAGACGATAAAAATACGGACCTGTATATTCTGTGCAATGGGTCTGTTGAGATTGTTTCAAATAACTCGACCAAAACCAGCGGTGAGGTGGTGCTGTCGAGTGAAGACAAAGATGTTTTCGGGGAAATTAACTGGCTGACAAACAGCAAGCGTACAGCAGGAGTGCGCTGTCATGGACCGGTGGAGGCGATCAGTATTGATGGTGCTAAATTAATGGCATATCTCGAAAAAACGCCTGAAGTGGGCTTTATTGTTACCCGAAGAATTGCACGATTACTATCAGAGCGCATGGAAGAATCAAACCGACTGTTAAAGCAAATATTATGGAATGAGCACATTTGATCGTTTGACCGATTGTGTTCAGCGGAACCTCTCAGTCACCAGCTGGTCAAAACCCTGCTTACAGATGCATTGGAAATCAGTATGAAGTGGTTGTTTTATAGTAGCGTTGTTTTTATTTTGTCAGCTTGTGGTAATCAGGCTGTCAGGCCGATTCCGGTTTCACAGCCTGTTGCAAACAAGGTTTTTGTTGCCTGGCAGGCAAGTCAGGTGGCTGATATCAGACAAGCATTTGACTTTGATGACCTGTATTGTCGGGGCACGGTCAGACGAGCTGCATCACCACCCGAGCCTGTGCCCATGGCCATTAAAATACTGCGTATTAATCAGCAGGATGTTAGTCAGCAAGGCGGTATCTGGTTAAAGCCAGGCGCCTATAAACTGGAATACCAGATCTTCAGGCAGGGTGAAAACAAGGCAGTTTTTCAAGGTCAGTTACAGGGTGAGCTGAATCAGGGAGCACGTTATTTTATACAGGCGGCCTACTTTGATTATAAAAAAATAACGCTGGAAAGATGTGTTGGGCAGTATTATCGGCTTAAAGATAATAGTGGTGTCACCGACTACCCGATGTGTGACGGGCGAGCAACTATACTGGATCAATAACAGCCTATGTTTAACTGGTTTTCTCGCTGGCGTTCACGCCGGATTATTGCACGCTCAACAATTTCGACTGAACAATGGCAATCCGCATTTTCACAATTACCTGTATTAAACAGACTAACGACTAACGAAAAACAGCGCTTGAAAGATCTTGCTGTTTTATTCCTGTACGAAAAATCAATTGAAGGTGCGCGTGGGTGTATTGTTGATGATGCCATGCGATTATTAATTGCCTTACAGGCCTGCCTGCCGGTGTTAAAACTTGATTTGAGCTGGTATAAGGGCTGGGTTTCAGTCATTGTATATCCGGGTGCTTTTCTGACCGAGCAGAAGTTCATCGATGAAAGTGGTGTAGTGCACACTACGAATCAGGCGTTGGGTGGTGAGGCGTGGTTGCGTGGCCCGGTGATACTGGCCTGGGATGACACCGCGCATGCAGGCTATATCGATGGCCAGAATCTGGTTATCCATGAATTTGCTCATAAACTGGATATGATGAATGGCGTTGCTAACGGGTTTCCTCCGTTACATTCGAACATCAATAAACACGAGTGGTCAGAAGTTTTTTCAGCTGCATTTAGTGATTTCAGAAAAAATTTACATAATAAGAGACGTGCTGGTATCGATCATTATGGTGCCACTAATCCCGGTGAGTTTTTTGCGGTGCTGAGTGAGGTCTTTTTTGAGATGCCGCAGGTTATCCATCAATATTACCCGTCTGTTTATGATAACCTAGTGTTGTTTTATCGACAAAATCCACTGGAGACAGGTGTTTAATGCCAAATGAATTAGTCGTCTTGCTGTTGTTTGGTTTGGGGGGCTGGTATTGGCTTGCTGCCATGAGTGCGAAGGAATATGCTCATCAGGTGTCCAGTAATGCGTGTAAGCAAGCACAGTTGAATTTTCTTGATGACAGTGTGGTGTTAAAAAAAATTCGCTTACGCAGAGATACTGAAGGTCGTATCATGATCTACCGCTGGTATGAATTTGAATTTACCAGTGATGGTAGTGAGCGTTATAAAGGTGATGTGCGTTTACTGGGGCAGCGAGTACTGGAGGTCAGGCTGGATAGTCATCGAATGCCGGAACAATGGAAGTCAATGTGATTATACCCATTAATGAGTTGCAGCAAAATCAGGTGCGTGAACAGGTGCAAAAATACCTGCGTCTGGCTTCAGGCATTTTTGAAAAAACATTCAAGCCCATTGATGTCAGGTTTGACCTGAAAGGTCGGGCTGCGGGTATGTATTGTGTTTCTGGCCGCCAGCGATGGATAAGAATCAACCCCTGGATTGCTGCGAAATATTTTGAAGATTGTCTGACATCAACAGTCCCGCATGAAGTTGCACATTATATCGTGAATATGGTTTATGGCAGACGTCGAATCCGACCGCATGGTGACGAGTGGCAATCATTAATGCTGGCCTTTGGCACTGAGCCAAACAGAACAGGTAATTATAGTCTTGAAGGGATACCGGTACGGCGACAGAATTTATTTTCCTATGGATGTTCTTGTATGACTCATCAGTTGACCACGACACGCCATCGGCGGATGCAGTCAGGAGAGCGTCAGTACTATTGCCGTCAGTGCCAAAAGGAACTTGTCTTTCAGTCCTGATGCTAGATGCTTATGCTTTCTGTTGCGCTTTCAGAGCATTATTTGCATCTTCTTTTTGCTGAATAGTTTCTTCAAGTGATGCAATCCGTTTCATCATTTCGGCACTGCTTTCAACTTCTTGTTGCAGAAGATACTGAATCTGATTTACAAGAAACTCATTTTCTTCCTTGATGTTGTCAAGTTCTTCCCGGGATTCTTGCAGCTCAGCGTTGTCAGTGAGGCCTGATTTTATAGTGTCCATATTATTGGAAATTTCTTTAAGTGTCTGGTCCAGCTGAGTCTGCAGTTCATGTTTGTCGGCTTCCAGTTGCTGGATGGTTTGCAGTAGTTTATCCTTGTCTTCTGCCGGGTTATAGTCTCCAATGATGTGTTTAAGTTTATCTATGGTGACGAAGGAATCGGCTAATTGTCGTTGAGTCTGAAGAAAAAACTCCCTGAATTTTTCAAGATTTTCAATTTGCGATAAATATATCTGCTCCCTGTTGTCGGATAATGGCCGGGTTGGAATTTCTGCTTCCTGGTAGTGTTGCTCAACGGTAGCCCAGAAATCATCATCAGGTTTGTTGTCGACCTGATGTATCGCCTGTTCAGTTTCGAGAAGTATGATTCGCTTGTTTAGTGCAGTGATTCCCGGTTCATTTTCTGTATCAGCTAATTGTTGCTGAGTGCATTCTATCTCGGTTTTCAGGAGTTGCGTTAGTGATGGAGGTATAGTGTTGTCCGTGCTTGAAGCTTGTGATGATAGTCGGATTTTCTTGTTTGAAGCACGTATTTTGATAACCAGAATGATAACGGCAATTATCAGGACTAATAATATTTCAAGCAGAATGATGATGATAGTCATCAATGTCGTGTCGTTCATTGCTTATTCCTTTAAAACGGCCGTTAAGGAAGTATAGGAGGGGATGCTGCTTTTATCCACCAGAAAGATCACATGCTGGATTGAGATTTTTTATTGAGCCTTTTCAAAAGGTAAATCAAGAATTTGTGCTGCTTGTTCCAGTGCTTCCTGTCTTGTATCAAGAATATGGTTTGATTTAAGGCCGAGAAGTATTCCCTGGGTTGACAGCATTAGCTTAACTTTTACATTTGCACCGATAAGATAAATTTTACGTTGTGCGTCACGTGCGTCGTGAATAATATTGTCGATGGCCCTGCATGATGTGAAATCGACAGCAGTGACATTGGAAAAATCCAGCATAACAAGTGCGTGTAATGCACCGGAAATGGGAGTACGCCCACTTGCTCGTACATTAACAACGGTTCGCATCGTTGCACCTGCACCTGGTAACCCACCAAAGCACCCGGCAAACATATTGCCAATGCCCTGGCCAATCAGCTCGCGATCAGAATGGCGCTGGCTGCGACTAATGATGTCAGTAATGCGTCAATGGTGCCCAGCAGAGCCAGAATCAGCGCTGCACCCATTTCCGGATTATCAGGGTGCATGCCGGTATATTCAGTGAATATCACTGCCATGACGACTGTCATTGGCCCCGTCGGCCCGGAAACCTGAGGGGGTGTAGCACCGAATAAGGCAGCGAAGAAGCCGACAAAAATAGCGCCGTAAATACCTGCTATTGCCCCGGCTCCAGAAGCAACGCCAAAAGCCAGAGCAAGGGGTAGGGCAAACACCGCAGCAGTCAAGCCACCATAGATGTCACAACGTATGTTGTTAAAGTGCATGCCATATCAAGGTAATTGCATGTTGGCTCCAACAGGGTTTTATTTTTGATGAATCATGCCCTGAACAGGAGATTTTTAATATAAATAAAGAATTGTATTAATTGTGGTATTTAATCAGTATCCAAGCAGAGTTTATAACTCTTTTAGTAATAATTTCAATAGTTTAAAAATATCACAACTTTATGATTCGTAGTTAATAGCTATTTCCAGGTGTTTTTTCTCCCACTACCGTTATTAAGGGTTATAAGCAGATAAATATATAATTTTAAAATATTCATTTCCTACAAAAAACAGCTATTTAGTCTATTTATTGATAAATAAAGGTATAATCACCAGTATTGACATAACAAATTTTACTGCCAACCTCTAAGTCATTGATAGTTAATTATAATTTGACTTAGTTATGATTTGTTAATATACTTATTTTCAAGTTTTAAAGTTTTCTGCCGCTTACCTTCGTCTGATATCGTTCAATATTCCTGAGGTGAGGCGACTTACCTTTGATTTATCTTTTAGTTATTTTTTTGCACTTATATTTTAATCCGGCGTGTTTATTAAGATGCAGCAACATACAATTAAAATTTGGCTTTTCAGTTTTCTGCTAGTGACTACCCTTTTTCTGAGCGGCATAGTGATGATGGGATTTGCACAGGCTGATAATGAATTTGACAATAAAGAATTGTCAGTTGTACTGGAAGAGAATGAGCATCATTTTTCAGTTATATTAAATGTAAATTCAGGGCTGCAACTTGCTTTTTACCTGATGTGCATCATTGCGTTGATTAACTTTTCACATATAGGTCACCTGAACACTTACCGCGCCAGAATTCGTGGTTCTCCTGTCATTAGTTAGATTCATTTTTTTCCTGTTTATCAGCGTTTTGTTTATTTAAACAGAAATATATTTTTCTTATTCCCTGTGTTTCAGGTAGTAGCGTTCCGAGAGGATTTTTTAGTGACAAGAAGTGATTTTGTTTTTAGATGGGCCAGGCTTTTTCCATTTTTTCGATGGAAGAGCCGTGTTAACAGGCAATCGGTTAAAAGCGATTTTTTTGCGGGTTTAACAGGTGCTGTTATTGTTTTGCCTCAGGGTGTTGCCTTTGCAACCATTGCAGGAATGCCGCCTGAATATGGACTTTATGCAGGTATGATTCCTGCGATTATAGCTGCTTTTTTTGGTTCGTCCTGGCATCTGGTGTCTGGTCCTACAACAGCAGCGTCTGTTGTGCTGTTTTCATCACTGAGCGCATTAGCCGACCCGGGCACAAGTGCATATGTGACCTATGCATTGACATTAACATTCATGGTCGGGGTGATTGAGTTAACACTGGGTTTTGCCAAGATGGGCTCACTGGTTAATTTTATTTCGCACTCGGTGATTGTCGGTTTTACTGCCGGGGCTGCGGTATTAATCGCAAGCAAGCAGTTAAAAAACTTTTTTGGTGTAGAAATTCCACGTGGCGGTCATTTGCACGATGTGCTTTATAACTTCTGGATACAGATTCCGAATATCAACGGATATGTTACAGCGGTTGCACTGGTGACATTATTATCTGGCATTATGGTAAAGAAATTATGGCCGCGAATGCCATATTTAATCATAGCCATGTTGTCTGGTAGTTTTCTGGCCTATTTTATGAATCGCTCTATGGGCATAGAGGTAACCGGTATTACGAGTGTTGGAGCACTGCCACAAAGCCTTCCACCATTATCTTCACCTGATTTCTCTATGGATACCATACGTGATCTGGCAACAACCGCATTGGCCGTAACCTTGTTTGCATTAACTGAGGCAGTATCGATTGCACGTTCACTGGGCGCACGTAGTGGACAGCGTATCGATGGTAATCAGGAGTTTATTGGTCAGGGCTTGTCGAATATGCTGGGTAGCTTTTTCTCTGGCTATGTCGCAACAGGCTCTTTTAACCGTAGCGGGGTTAATTATCAGTCAGGCGCGGTGACTCCTTTGGCGGCAGCATTTGCTGGTGGTTTGTTAATGATCATTGTTTTGCTGGTCGCTCCATTGGCAGCCTATCTGCCCAATGCCGCGATGGGAGGAATATTATTTCTGGTTGCCTGGGGTTTGATTGACTTTAAAGAAATTAAACATATTGTAACGACCAGTCGGCATGAATTGGCAATTATGCTGATTACTTTTCTGGGGGCTTTATTTCTGGAACTGGAATTAGCTATATTTGCGGGCGTTATACTTTCGCTGATGCTGTATTTGAACAGGACATCACGCCCTACGATAACAACGCTGGCGCCCGACCCGGACGAGGTCAAACGTTCATTGGTGAACGTTGAATCCAAGGAACTTGATCAATGTCCGCAAATGCGAATTCTCAGGCTGGATGGCTCAATATTTTTTGGCGCGGTCAGTCACATCGCAAATGCTTTACAGCGATATACGGAACGTTATCCTGAGCAGAAGCATTTACTACTCACCTGTAACGCTGTGAATTTCCTGGATCTGGCGGGTGCAGAACTTCTGGTAGAAGAGGTTGGTCGTATGAAACGTTCAGGTGGTGGTTTGTATCTGGCGAATATGAAAAGCTCAGTCAGAAATTGCATGAAAAAAGGCCATTTTGACAAGGCTATTGGAGAGAATTATCTGTTTGATCATAAAGCAGAAGCGATCCAGCATATTTTCAATCACCTGGACCGTAAGACATGCCGTCATTGCACAAAACGTATCTTCAATGAATGCTCGAGCATCCCTTATGTGCCGGAAGAAACCTGAGAAACTATTTTCGTATAGTAACGTTCACGTTAGCCGGGTTTGTATATAATGCAAAAGGGCTGAGTTTTCAGCCCTTTTTGATATAATTTGCGTTTCAAATGATCGATTGATAGGCCTGATCCGGCTTTTCTGATAGAATCGCGCCACTTTTTAATAGAACGACCTTCAGGATAATATTTTGATTACGACAGCCAATATCACTATGCAATTTGGGGCCAAGCCCTTGTTTGAGAATATTTCAGTCAAGTTTGGCGAGGGTAATCGCTATGGCTTGATTGGTGCCAATGGCTGCGGAAAGTCTACATTTCTGAAAATATTGGGAGGTGACCTGGAGCCAACCCAGGGAAATGTTGCGATAGATGTGAATGAACGCCTGGGCAAGTTGGGTCAGGATCAGTTTGCATTTGAAACGTTTACCGTTATTGATACGGTCATTATGGGGCATGAAGAACTTTGGGAAATCAAGGCTGAGCGTGATCGTATTTATTCATTACCTGAAATGAGTGAAGAAGACGGGATGAAGGTCGCTGAGCTGGAGGTTGCTTTTGCTGAGCTGGATGGCTACACCGCTGAGTCTCGTGCAGGTGAATTACTGTTAGGTCTGGATATTTCGCTGGATCAACATAATGGACTGATGAGTGCGGTTGCACCCGGTTGGAAATTACGTGTTCTGTTGGCGCAGGCCTTGTTTGCGGATCCGGATATTATGTTGCTGGATGAGCCGACCAATAATCTGGATATTAATACCATTCGCTGGCTGGAAAATATTCTCAATCAGCGTAACAGCACCATGATTATCATTTCGCATGACCGACATTTTCTGAACAGTGTCTGTACACATATGGCTGACCTGGATTTCGGAGAATTACGTCTGTACCCGGGTAACTATGATGAGTATATGACGGCATCTACACAGGTGCGTGAGCAGCAGCTGGCCGATAATGCCAAGAAAAAGGCACAGATTGCAGAATTACAGCAGTTTGTCAGCCGGTTCTCTGCTAATGCATCCAAGGCCAAGCAGGCAACATCACGCGCTCGCCAGATGGAGAAAATCAAGCTGGATGACATTAAACCATCCAGTCGCCAGAACCCTTATATCCGTTTCGAGCAAGACAAAAAACTATATCGTCTGGCACTGGAAGTGGAGCATATGAGTAATGGCTATGATGGCAAAGAGCTATTCACCGATATCAATATGATGGTAGAGGTCGGAGAACGAATCGCGATCATTGGCGCGAACGGTGTTGGTAAATCAACATTATTGCGCAGCCTGGTGGGTGATAAGGACTTGATGGGTGGTGAAATCAAATGGTCAGATAATGTTAGCCTTGGTTATTATGCGCAGGATCATGCCTCTGATTTTGAAAAAGATATGGATCTGATGGAGTGGATGGGGCAATGGACACAGGAAGGTGATGATGAGCAGGTTTTGCGCGCCACTCTGGGTCGCATGTTATTTTCTCAGGATGATATACAAAAATCAGTCAAGATTATTTCAGGTGGTGAACAGGGCCGTATGTTGTTTGGAAAAATAATGTTACAGCGCCCGAATGTTCTGGTAATGGATGAGCCAACCAATCATCTGGATATGGAATCAATTGAGTCGTTAAACCTTGCATTGGAAAACTTTGAAGGAACGCTGATTTTTGTCAGTCATGATCGTGAATTTGTTTCATCACTGGCAACACGAATTATTGAAATGACCCCGACAGGGGTTGTCGACTTCAATGGCAGTTATGAAGATTACTTACATAGTCAGTCTATAGAATAATTGTTATCTAAATCCTGAGAGCCTGTTATGAACAAGAGTTTGTTAACCAATATACTGGCGGTGTTTGTGATTGCTGTCAGTTATTTTGTCCCTGCCGCTGCCGACCAGTTGTTTAACATGGGATTATTTGCATTGTCAGGCGCTGTTACCAACTGGCTGGCAGTGCATATGTTATTCGAACGCGTTCCTTTCCTTTATGGTTCTGGCGTTATACCTAATCAGTTTGAGCAGTTTCGTCATGTCATTAAATCGATGATGATGGATCAGTTCTTTAATCGTGAAAATCTGGATCGCCTTATTAATTCCGAGCAGGAATCCACGGATGACTTTATAGACCTTGAGCCTGTGCTGGATAAAATAGATTATGACAAGGTATTTCAGCGCCTGTTGGATGCCATCATGGAATCATCTTTCGGTGGTATGTTGGGAATGTTTGGCGGAGTGGAAGCCCTGGAGCCATTACGACAACCTTTTGCCGGGAAAATTCGAGAATCATTGTCTGAACTGGTGCACTCTGAATCGTTTCGTGAAACATTAACTGAAAGCCTGAACACCTCGGCTTTAGGTGATGACATGCTGCTGCATATTGAACAAATGGTTGACACGCGCCTGGCAGAGTTGACACCGGAACTGGTAAAACAGATTGTTCAGGACATGATACAAAAACACCTTGGCTGGCTGGTTGTCTGGGGTGGCGTGTTTGGTGGACTGATCGGACTAGGTGTCAGTTTTATATAGATTGGTAATGCTCTACCGTAGGGAAGGGCTCGTAATAATGGTGTAACAATTCCTTCCATTCCTGATACTCAGCGGAATTTCTGAAGCCTTCAGTATGATCTTCAAGCGTTTCCCAGTTTACTAATAATATATAGCGGTTATTTTTTTCCACACATTTTTTCAGTTGATGGGATACGTATCCATTCATCTTGCAAATAATAGCTTGTGCAGTCTGAAAAGGTTGTTCAAAGTCGTGTGCCATGCCAGGTTTGACATCCAGGATAGCGACTTCCAGAATCATGTTTATTGCCTCAGGAATGAAATGTTTAATAGCAGTGGTAAGATTATTTTATACCCAGTTTCTTGTTTAGTGCCTTGGTGTCCAGGTAATTGTTCAGCCCGGAAATATATTGATTGACACTAGGTGCCTTGATTAACCCTTGCATGGCGACTTCCCCTAATATACCAAAGCTGGTTTTAAATGCGTTGGTACCCTCGTACTCCAGCGCCGATTTTGTTTCTGAATGACATCGTTTGGTCAACAGCGTTACAAAAAGTGCAGCGGTTTTTTTATTAAGTGCATTGCCTTGCTTGATAGTGATATTGCTCATGGATTTTACTTTTGGATGAGAAGACATCGCCGCATATATCCATTTTACCAGCAAGTCCTTGTCGGATTCGCTGGTGTTCTTTACAAGACAAACGGATAGCTTGTCGGTAAAGGGACCTGCCAAAGCAGGTTGTACGATGGCATTTAGTAATATAAGCAATAATAATTTAATTTTCATATGTGTTTCCCTGGTTATATTTTGATGTTGTCAGGTTGTTGACGTGTTTAATCCTGCTTCGGGTTCTTACGCAACTGTTTCTTGCGGCCATGTTTGACTTTGGAGTCAATACGTTTTTTTATGGAATTTTTTCCGGGTCGGGTCTGTTTACGTTTTTTTTGAATGTGTGTGGCTGACAGGACGAGTTGTTTAAGTCGCTCAAGTGCGGCTTCGCGATTTTGAGCCTGGGTTCGGTATTCCTGGGCTTTAAGAACAATAATGCCATCGCTGGTTAACCGGTAGTCATGTATCGCAAGCAAACGCTGCTTGTAAAAATCAGGAAGGCTGGAAGTGCGAACGTTAAAACGTAAATGTATAGCGCTGGATACTTTGTTGACGTTTTGCCCGCCTGCACCCTGAGCCCGAATCGGGCTTAATTCTATTTCATTTAACGGGATAGAAATATTGTCAGAAACGAGTAGCGAATGGTGCATTAGCCGTACAGACAGAGATAAGCCGTTTCACTATTAGCCGTGACGTTGAATGAACTGTTTGCAGCAATATCAAACGATTCTCCGGAACTAAAAGTTTGTGCCGCAGTATTGCCAGGCATGATAATGGAAAGGGAGCCACTGACAACGGTCATTTTTTCTTTTTCAGCCGTATTAAATGTATATTCGCCTGTGGCCATCACGCCGACGGTTGCGGGCAGGGTTTCGGTTTGAAAGGCGATAGATTTTACCTTGCCGTCAAAGTATTCATTCGTTTTAAACATGCAGATTTCCTGAGACAATGTTGAAATTCCATTTTATCGCATGATGCAGTCGCAGGTAAAATATTGTTCGATATTTTTTTGATCTATTAAAGTATGAAGTGGGTCACAGATAAGCTATTTTAGCGAAAAGTTTAGTCTCTTTTATATATAGAACGATGTTGGTCAGCCGTTATTATAGGGTATATACAAGCTGAAACAGGAGGAAAATCATGTCTGATGGTGTACTTTCCACAAGCGCTCCTTCTCTGGCAGGCCAGATACTGGCTACGCAGCATGAGGTTAAAGTTTTACAAAAGAGTAAAGAGATACAGGAAGAGGTGGGTGAAGGGCAGCAGAAATTGCTGGATTCACTCCCGGCTGCACAGCCTGAAGGGGATCCTTTATCGCCGGTAGGGTATAACCTGAATGTGAAAGCCTGATGGAATTCTGATTTATTTCAGAAGTTTTTTGTTGTTTGACTGAAAGCCATCTGCCCTCCAGGCAGATGGCTTTTTTTATAAGCTTATGATTTTTCTGTAGTACTGACGCTGTATAATAATACCCTAATATATAAAAACAGCTACTTTTAATGAATTATGTGTCTAAAGCGGTGTTTTTTACAAGAAAGCTGCATCAACAAGGCTGTTTAGTACGATATTTTTTATTAAAAGACAGTAAATACTATTTCCGTTATCACAGGAATTTAGTATATACAAGCTTTTTCAGGGTGTTTTATACACATAATAATGCCGAAAGTCGTTAATATATAAAACAAGTATGTCAAAAATAACTTTTACACTATATTTTAAGTATAACTTATTGTTATTTAATGATTATTACAATTGTGTAATAAATGCACAATTTAATAGACAGGCAGATTACATGCGGGTTTTGGGGTGATTTTTACAATATATCCACAAAGTTATCCACAGGAAATGTGGAAAACTATTACTGTCAGCAACTTCAGTTACTTAGGAAAATATCTAAATAAATTACTTTCAGCGCTAATTGTGCTAAAACAGGGCATTATCATCATTAAAAGCGCCAATTTTCCAGCACATCATCGAAAATAACTAATGATTTCAACAATATTCTCTTTGCGAAAGCAAGGGGTGGGAGCAGGTCAGGTGCTGACAATAACGCGTGTCGCATCCAGCCTGAGTGTCAGTGATTCCAGTAACTGGTGTTGGATAGCCCATTCTGTTTCAAAGAACTGAATTTCCGAATCCCGCACATTGGGATTGATTTGTTGTAGTGCTTTAAGTCGATTAATTTCCCTGAACAGGTCATGGCGAGCTGATTCCAGTGCTTTCCGGGCCAGTTCCGGTAGCTGAGTGTAAGCCAGTTTTTCGCTCTGGTCGGTCATGCTGCGAATCTGGTCAGCAAACCCGGTGATGATTTTGAGCGCGGTTTCTTTATTAACAGGGATTGCGTATTGACTGATGACCTCAGGCGTTAGTTGTGCCTCATGGTTGTTTGCTTGCGGGTCCATGACAACGCGGATCATACTGGCGGGCAGGTAACGATGATCGTTGGGTCGGGTGTCACTGCCCGCTTCTATAATATATATGTTTTCAAGTAGCAGGGTGCCGGGTTTGATGCCGCCGACCTTGATTGCAGTGACAGCGCAATTACCGGATTCAGATGACAGAATCATGTCACGTACCCCGGTCAGAATCGGGTGTTCCCAGGTGAGAAAGCTGATGTCGTCATGGCTCAGTGCGGTATTTCTATTGATGGTAAAACCGATTCCATCATCATTAAGTCCGGGAAAGTGGTTATTGTGCATGTGTTCCCCAGGCCGGGCACTGTATCGGTGTAACCCTGTTTCTTCAAAATCAACGCCATAACAGTCGAAGGCCTGCTCAAGATAGGGTAATAAACGGGTGTCACTATCCTGCTGTTCTGCCAGTTGCTGAATCTGTGATGCGACATGAGGACGGCAGGAGTTATATTCGAGCAGCAAGTCGCGCCCACGATGTAATGCCTGGTTTAATGTCTGGTTTAGTTGCTGACTGGTTGCGATCAGTTCAGGTAAGTCTTCCAGACCGTCATCTATCTGATGTATTGATTCGAGTAAGGTATCCTGGATTTGTGAAAAAATAGTATGTCCGGCGGGGCAGGTATGCTCAAAGGCATTCAGGCCTTCATGATACCAGTGAAACATGACTTCCTGTGCGCTACCCTGAATAAAAGGAACATGGATCTGAATGGTTTCAGTCTGACCGATACGGTCGAGGCGACCAATTCGCTGTTCGAGCAGGTCCGGGTTTAAGGGTAAGTCAAACATAACCAGATGATGTGCAAACTGGAAGTTGCGTCCTTCACTGCCAATTTCTGAACTGATTAATAACGGGCAGCCATATTCTTTGTCAGCAAAAAATGCAGCGGCGCGATCGCGGTCGAGAAGACTCAGGCCTTCATGAAACACTGCGGCATGAATGCCTTGTTTTACGCGCAGACTTTCGGCAAGATCCATCGCTGTTTCTGCACTGGCGGTAATAACCAGTAGTTTTTCCTTGCCCGTTTGTTTAAGTAATTCCACCAGCCAGTTAACACGCGGATCAAATAGCGTCCAGTGGTCTGCTTGCATTTCCTGTGCCTGATAGATTCTTTCGGGGCAAAGCAGCGCTTGTGGATTGACATGGCCGACGGTTTGATAGTCTTTTAATACATCGAGATACTGCCGGGGCAAGGGTAATGCCTTGCGCATCAGTTTACGTGAAGGAAAGCCTTTAATAGCGGCGCGGGTATTGCGAAATAAAACGCGCCCCGTTCCATGACGATCAAGTAAATGCTCGATCAGATCCTGGCGAGCCTGATGCTGTTGTTCAGGTGTGGCGTCGTTGTCTTGCAGGGTAGCGAGTAGCGGCTGGTTATCTTCTGCCTGAATAATGGTTGAGAGGTGATCAATCTGTTTCTGGTTCAGGGTGTCCTGTTCCATGATCTGGCGTACTGCTTCAGCAATCGGTTCGAATGATGATTCTTCTTGTACAAAGTGTTCAAAATCAGGGAACCGTTCTGCATCCAGCAGTCGCAGGCGTGCAAAATGACTTTCTTTGCCCAGTTGTTCCGGGGTTGCCGTTAATAGCAAAACTCCGGGTATGATGCGAGCTAGTTTTTCGATGCATTGATATTCAATGCTGGCAAACTCAGGAGACCATTGCAGGTGATGGGCTTCATCGACAATCATCAGATCCCACTCACCTTGTAGTGCCTGATTGAAACGACGTTCATTTCCGGTCAGGAAGCCAAGGGTACAAATAACCAGTTGTTCGGTATGAAAAGGGTTATCCTGTTCGGTGCTTTCTTCAGCAGCAATACAGCGTTCCTCGTCAAAAATACTGAAGGTGAGATTGAATCGCCTTAACATTTCGACCAGCCACTGGTGCAGCAGGCTTTCGGGAATAATGATCAACGCGCGTTTTGCGCGCTCACTGGACAATTGTTGATGTAATATCATGCCAGCTTCAATGGTTTTACCGAGGCCAACTTCATCAGCAAGCAACACGCGAGGTGCGAATCGTGTTGCGACTTCACGCGCAATATAGAGCTGATGCGGGATCAGGCTGGTGCGGCCACCGATCAGGCCAGGTATGTCAGATTGTTTGAGTTGTTGAAAAAACAGGCGAGTATTGTAGCGTAGTTCAAACCATTTGTTGGCATCGAGTTGACCACTGTGCAGCCGGTCAGTGGGCTTGTTTAACTGTATAAAGTTATCAAGGTGTCCTTCTTCCAGCGCAGCGGGGCTACCATCTTCACGTTTACCGTGGTAGGTCAGCAGGCCATCCTGTTCTGTAACTGACTCGATATGAATTTTCCAGCCTTCATGACTGAGTGTCGTATCTCCGGGAGTGAACTGTACCCTTGAAAGCGGGGCTGTTTGCTTTGCATAAGTCCGGGTTTCGCCACAAGATAAAAAAACAATATCAATCGTGCGGAAGTCTACATTGACAATAGTGCCAAGTCCTAGTTGCAGTTCTGCATTGCTGATCCAGCGTTGTCCGGGAATATAATTGTGCACAGGTTGCTACCATGAATTTCTGGGTTGCTAATCATACCTGAAACCGGGTATTTCTTGAAGGGTTTATCAGCTATCAGAAGGTGATGATTCAGCCGGGTCAGGCTGATGTCTGCTTGACAGGTACCGTGAGCTGTCCATTTCGATCAAGCGGCTGATGGTGCGGTCAAATGCAAATTTGAGATTAGTGCCAGTATATAAATCCGCAGGGTTGGCCGAAGCTGTAATGATAACTTTGACGTGATGATCATACAGTGCGTCTATCAGATGGATAAAACGTTTGCAGGTATTATCGTGATCTTCATCTATGACAGGAATATTGGCTAGCAGTACGGTATTAAACTGCTTCGCGATCTGGATGTAGTCACTGTCAGCACGGGTTGTTTCACAAATAGCAGTATATTCCAGCCAGATAATATCATCAGCCATGGCGACATAATCTATCGGCCGATGGTTGATTAAAATCTGACGATTGGTTTTTGGCGTACAGGGAGCTAATTTAAGCATTTGTTGTTGTAAAAATTGATTGCCCTGCAAGTTGTCGGTAACGCGATAGGCATTCAGTCGATCAATGGCCTGAAAGCGAAAATCTGTTCCCTGCTCCAGATCGAGCTCAAGCGTGTTTTCTTTAAGCATCGCCAGTGTGGGCAGAAATAAATCCCGTTGCAATCCATTCAGGTACAGGTCGTTAATAGCGATATTGGATGTTGCAACCAGCGTAATGCCCTGCTTAAACATGGCTTCAAGCAGCCCCGCCATGATCATGGCATCTCCGATATCATGCACATGAAATTCATCAAGGCATAAAAGCCTGAATTTACCGGACAGGTTGCTCGCGATAATTTTCAAAGGATCAGGAGTTTTTGGTAATTGTTGTAACTGATGGTGAATATCATCCATGAATGCATGAAAGTGACAGCGATATTTATCAGGGAATGGCAGGCAGGCATAAAAACTGTCTACCAGCCAGGTTTTACCCCGACCGGTGCCTCCAAAAAGATACAAGCCCTTTAAAGACTGCTTTCTGGCAAGGAGTCGTCCCAGAAAATTTACTGGTCTGGTTTGTGTCAGTAATTGATCATAGAGTTGCTGTGTATGCTGTACGACCTTAATCTGCACAGGATCAGGTTTGAAGCCCTGGTTTTCAATAGCAGTATGGTAATGTTCCTGTGGCGTCAACGTCGTGCTACTCCGGGTGTATGTCTAGTAGATATATAGCATGGTTAGAAATAATCATCTCATTAAATAGATAAAAAACAGAGCTTTTTTCGGTTTTGTTATACAATATCGACAAATTTATGCAGAAATAAAGTGGTGTGATATGAAGGCAAATGAAATTAAAAAAGGCATGGTGATCCTGATAGATGGACGTAATATCATCATTAAGGCTGTACAGGTACAGTCGCCTTCTTCACGTAGTGGCAGTACACTTTATAAAACACGCGGGCAGGATATTGTTTCACGCCAGAAATTTGAGCGCAGTTTCAAGGGCGATGAGATTATTCAGCCGGTTGACCTGGAGCGACGCGACGTACAGTTATTATTTCGTGATGCCGATGGCTGTACATTCATGGATACTGAAAGTTATGAGCAATATACGCTGGCGGATGATGTGCTGGAAGAGGAGTTGCCTTATATGACAGAAGGTATAGAAGGTATTCGTGCGCTCATTACTGAAGGATCTATGTTAGGGCTGGAACTGCCTGCAACAGTAGCAATGGAAATTGTTGAGTGCGCGCCTGGTATGAAGGCTGCATCTGCTTCTGCCAGAAATAAACCGGCTACATTACCAACAGGCCTTATTGTACAGGTGCCAGAGTACCTGACACCGGGTGAAATAATTAAAGTAAACACAGATACGGGCGAGTTTATATCACGTGCCTGAAGTGTTTGAATTACACGAAAGGCTTACTCAGGACAGCCAATTGCTGGGTTATTTTCCTTTGTGTCAGTTACGGTTAATTCTGGACGCAAATTATCCGTGGTTTATTCTGGTGCCGCAGCGCAATAAAACTGAAGAGATATTTCAGTTGTCAGAACAGGATCAACAGCAGTTAATGCGAGAATCCAGTCAGTTATCTTCAGTGTTATCCAGTTTGTTTGGTGCAGACAAAATGAACGTGGCAACGATTGGAAATATTGTGCCGCAGTTACATATTCATCATATTGTTCGTTATAAAAGTGATGGTGCATGGCCCGCGCCAGTGTGGGGCAAGTTACCTGCAAAAGTTTATACTGATGATGTCTTGCAAGTGGTTTTAAATAAAATGACGCAGTGTAATTTAACTGACTTTAGCTATTTGTAAATTAAAATAGATTGGCATGTTTATCCGTTGCTGGTATTTGTATTTCAACAGTGTTACGATTTTCACGATTATGACTAAAAAGCAAGCACCAGAGGATTTTAATTTATTCGTTCGAGTGCGCAAATATATGCTCATTTGGACAGAGAATCCGATGTAATTCCAACTAAAGGAGATATCAATCCAATGGCAACAAAAAAAGCTGTAGTAACAAGTGCCGCCATGGCAAAAACGCTGGAGTCAGCATTAGCTGGTCTGGCAACTATCTGTGAGAGTGGCGCAAAAGCAGTTGATAGCAGATCTAAAGATGCTAAAAAACAGGCTGCTGCGTTCAAGCGTTTAAGTAAAAAACGCATGACACTGAATAAACGTAAAAAGGTACAGGCTGCCAAAATCAAGAAAGATCCATCGGCTGATAATAAAAAGGCATTAAAAGCGACTGAAAAAGATCTGGCCGTAACAGGTCGTGAGCTGGCGAGTTGCAAGAAAACTCGTGATGCCAATAATGCAGAGTTATCCGGTCTGCGTGATTCAGTAAAACGTGCATCTGCTTATGCAAAAGGTGTAGCAGCTGCGGATAAGAAACTGAATAAACCCAAGAAAAAACGTCGCGCACGTAAAAAAGCCAAGTAATGAGGGCTCAAAAAACCCGGTTCTGGTAACCGGGTTTTTTTATCATTTTTGTTTTAACTGCTGTGGGGTCTTAGCCCTCTTCGATTTCGTCAACATCAACCTGACCGCTAATCCGACGTCGAATATGAGACCATGAAATACCAATGGCAAGCACAGCACAAAGTACCAGCAGTATCAGGTAAGACATCACTTTAAGGTTATCTGTTGCGATCAGTCCCCAGTCAATAATCAGCCAGATTAATGTACCAAAAAAAGCACTGGCCAGAATCAGGCCTATTGCACCCAATGATCTCAGGGTTGCTCGAATATAAATAATCCAGCCAATAATCAGTACCAGTCCAGAGAGAACTTTCATCGGTGTAATGTGGGTAAAATCCTTGATAACCCAGTGATAGAAGGAATAGCCTTCAGGATTGTAGGTGCAAAAGACCAGGATAATTGCAAATAGAAAGCGAATCATTATTCCTTGAGCGCTGATAGGTTTCATTAAGTACTCCGGTGTTAGTTTGTTATGCGGAAATATAACATAAAAAATCAGGGCTCAGCACAGTTGTTATATGAACCATATTGATTTATGTGGTCTATACTATAGCAAAATCATAAATCTCTCCGGGAAGGAAGGGTTTCTTATTATGAGGAAGTCGTTATGAGATTCATATCTAAACTGATAAGTATTATTTTTATGTCACTGCTTTATGTTGCTGGCAGTTCAGCTGAGTCGCCTGCAAACTATAAAGATGCTCGTGACCAGATGATGAAAAAAAGTGCAGCTACGAGTAAAAAGAAACCGAAATTCAGTCCTGCTGATCGCAAACTGATGAAAGATTCAATGATGCAGGTGAAGCAGAAATACCCTGACCCAGGGCTAAAAGCAGGTGAAAAAGCGCCTGATTTTACCTTGATAAACGCTTACGGAAAATCAGTTAACTTGTATGCGCAATTAAAAAAAGGTCCGGTTGTTCTGGTATTTTATCGTGGTGCATGGTGCCCGTTTTGTAATTTACACTTGCATGCACTGAAAAAGAGTCTTCCTGGATTTAAAAAATATAAGGCGCAATTGATTACAGTCACGCCACAACGTCCCGATAAATCATTGGGTCAGATTAAAAAAGATGTCTATCCATTTGAAATACTGAGTGATCTAGATGATAAGGTCATGAAGCAATACCGTCTTTACTACCAGTTATCACCTGAACTGGATCGACTTTACAAGAGTAAAGGGCTGGATGTTGAAAAATTTAATGGCAAGGGGCGGATAGCGTTACCTGTGCCAGGGACCTTTGTAATTGGTACAGATAAAATAGTCAAAGCTGTGCATGCTCAGCATGATTATAAAGAAAGAATGGAGCCTGCTGATATCATTAAGGTTTTAAAAGGGTTGTAGTGTAATCTGTGTAGCCTGGGTAATGGAAAATGTTATTCGGGTTATGCAGTCTATTTATTTTTGAAGTTCAGATGAAATTGTATCGCACCCGTTAACATACCAATCAGGTGAGCTTCGGGAACGGCGGGCCAGTTGGTATGCGTGAATATGGCTTGTTGACTGTAAACTTCCAGCAATGTCTTGGCTCCTGCCAGGACAATAAAAATTAAATATACTTTTTGTTGATATTGTTGCCATAGTGTCAGGCAGCCAAATACCAGTAAGCTGTTTAAAATGCCGGAAAGTCCGCAATAGGCTTTTATTTCAGGGACAAATAAACCCGTCAATACTGAAACGGCGAATGAGGATAACAACAAGACTGATAGTAACTTTTTTTTCAGCACAGGTTCGAACATGATACCCAGTATCAATAAAGCCCCCAGATTTATAGTGGCATGTTCGACATCGCTATGTACCCAGTGCCCGGTGAACATTCTGTACCATTCAGCAAAAGGGTTGCTGGTGAAATAAACCAGCCTCTCGGGTGCAGCACCGACAATCAGGTTGATCAGTACTGCAAGTGAGACCAGTCCCAGTGTTATCCACGGTAACTGAAAGTTACCGTGGATAGTTCGTGGCAATATGCTGATTGACATGAATATTAGTTCTTGTGACGTTGTCGCAAGGTGACCAGCAACAGTCCCGCCAGCATTACAATCATCCAGGGACTAATAGCACCGCCACCACCAAAGTGGGGCTGAGGGAGCCTGAACATGGGCTTGCTTTTATCTACACGTCTTGAAGGTGCAGGCCTTGCTTTACGTGATTGCTGAGCGGCATGTTCAGTAGTGAGGCGGCGTTTGTTTGCGCGATCAATATTGCGAGTCGCAAACACGTCTTCACGTACTACCAGCATAGAGGTGTAATCGGTCACCAGTCCATATTCAACACCCAGGCTGATAATGGCATTCTTCATATCAGTTTTCTCACCGAAATTATTGATTTCATTCATCAGGTCTTCAATAGTTGAATAGGCCCACAGGCGTTCTATTTCCGGATTCTCCTGCGTGCTTGCCGGGAAGTTAAATTGAGTCTGGTAGACTTTTTTCTTGCCTGATATTTTACCACTGACGCTGACGCTGGCCTGACCATCCCCCCAGTAATGACCAAATAATACAACCTGCTGGCCACGGTAAACGGTACCGATTTTACGGGGTGAAATGTCAGCTGTTTTTATGCCGTTGATTTTAACTTCAGCGCCATGTAAAGCCTGATGCGTTACCTTGCTGGTAGCTTTCAGTATTTGTCCAACAATATCGTCTGAGCTGGACAGGCTAATGGCAAAGCCGCCTGACTCCCGTGTCAATAATTCCAGCATCGGTCGGTTAGCGCTATTACCCATGATAAATGTAAACAGGCGAACATCTTTCTTAGCCAGTAACTCAATAAATTCACGTTGATGTGTTTCACCCACATTCGCGACACCATCAGTCACCAGAACAATAGCACTGGTTCGATCAGCGCTGATGTGATTCATACCTTTTGCCAGTCCGGAATACAGGTTGGTACCATTGTTGGGCCTGACTTGTGCAACCTTATCACTGTAATGCTTGATCATGTCAGGTGTCGCATTGATATAACCTGATGTCAGATCTATTGCATGGTTGTTAAACAGTACAATACGAAAACGATCGTTAGCACGCATTTTTTTCAATGCACGTTGTACACCATCTGCAAGTGTTGAATATTTCCCCTGCATGGAACCTGAAATATCCAGTACGAAAACCCAGTCCATTCCTTTTGTAATCGGCTTCAGATCCATACCGGGTGTAACTACCATCATGAAGGTTCCGCGTTTACTTGCATCTGGCTTATAGGTGACCAGATCAACACGACCGGGCAGACCTGTCTTCTGACGCCAGTAAACAATCAAGTCTTTATCCAGAGTGTATACGGAGCTTTTGTTCTGTGGATTAAATGCAGGTGCCGGTTTACCCCCTTCAAGCGGATGGGCTGTAGTTGCGGCAGGTGTTGCTGTGGTTGATTGACTGCCCAGATGAACCATCCATTCACCAGGCGACTTTTGTTGAACACTTGCTTGTGATTTTCCGGGTATACGAACCGCATCAACTGGCGCAGACGATTTCAGTTTCAGGTTAAAATCAAATTGTTTTTTAACCTTGTTGTTATTGGTCCAGAAAGCCAGTTTTTGTTCATCAACACCCCCTTCTTCCAATGGGTATACGTAGCGGCCAATGCCGGTGTCCATATTAACTGGCTGGATATATACCAGACGAATCCGGGTGGTTTTACCTGCACGTACCGGTGAAACCATGATTTCAAAGGTCTTGTAGCCATCTTTCTCTGTCAGGCCAGCATCACGCCCGGCTTTTTTTTCTTCCTGGTAAATCTTGCGAGCTTTCCCTTTTTCAAGAACTTCTGCAGTAACAGGCTTGCCATTAATCCAGAGTGTAAACTCGGCAACAGACGCGTGAGCAGGGACAGGAAATGAGTAACGTGCTTCGAGGTCTTGCGCATGCGGGTTATTGAAAACCTGCTCAACACGGGTGATGGCATAGGCATCTTCAATGGTGACATCAACCTTGTGGCTGATAATTTCCAGTGCGGGCAAACTGCCGTTACTGGGTGTGAGCAGGCCAGCTGCGATAACAGGTTGCAGACCCAGGGTGGATAGCAATAATAAAATATATTGAGTTATCCGAAAAAACAGTTGTTTATCTTGTTTCATGATTGCATCTCCATGAATATTAAGTTATTGAATACAATGATTTATTTAAATGAACACCGTTTAATTAATAGAAAAAAATATAAAGCACGAGGCTTTTTATGAGATTAAATAAACGCTGTTCAGTTAATGTATAGCACTTAATTGAACATTGTTCAATAGTTGCGTATAATTTTTTCAGTTATTTATTTCGGAGGTAGCTGTTATGGCACGGCGAAGTGATCACAGTAGAGATGAAATACGCCAGATGGCGCTGGATGCGGCAGAAAAAATTATTATCCAGCATGGATACAAAGGATTGAGTGCACGAAAAATAGCCACTGATATGGGCTATACAGTGGGTACACTTTATTTAATATTTAAAAACCTCGATGAGCTTATTTTACATTTAAATATGCATACACTTGATGCGCTGTATGAACAAATGGGTATTACCGTTGAGCGTAATCCGGCGCCAGAAAAATGTGTGCAGGCATTATGCAGAGCCTATTACGACTTTGCATGCAGTAACACTCACCGTTGGTCGTTGATGTTTGAGCATAACCTGTCAGAAGATATGGGCATACCCGAATGGTTTTCAGCAAAAGTAGCGTATGGTTTTACATTGCTGGAAAGAGTATTGCAGCCATTGGTAAAAGAAAAAAAACCAGCAGAAGTTTGTATAGCGGCTCGTGCATTATGGGGCGGCGTACATGGAATCACAATGCTGGCAGTAACAGATAAACTGGATGTTAGCGGGGTAAATTCAGTAACTGAAATCCTGGATTCACTGGTTGAGAATTATATGCAGGGTTTTGTCAGCGGTGCTGGCTAATATCAGTGGATTTTTTTCAACGCGAAGGCGCGAAGGACGCAGAGTGCGTAAGTTCAGGGAATGCTTGTTTAGAAGTTTGTCTGGTTAAAAGGCAATAAGTAAACAGGTTATTATTTTTCTTGCATAAAAAAACTTTGCGATCTTAGCGTCTTCGCGCCTTTGCGTTAAAGAAGAAACAAAATAAAGACTGAAAATATATGGCCAACATACTAACTCATTTAACAGAATTACGAATATGGGTTAATAAGTCATAGTGACCCGGTAAATGTTTGAGCATATTATCTTTAGCATTGCGTAGCATGTCGTTGTATTGCTTCCAGGGCTTTAGTGTCATAGAGGCTTCAAGTGGTGAATGGGTATTTGTTAAAAAACCTTTTCCGAATAGCACATTCATGTAATTTTCCCAGTCAAACATCTGGTGGCCTAATGTTGCATCCGGTGTTGGCAGAATACGGTTCCACAGTTCAAATTTCTCGATCAGGGTGTCAGGTTCGTGCATATCGTAACGAACCGCGCGCCAGAAAGGGGTGTCGAGCCGGTTTGATAAATAATAGTGCATAAAGATAAAATCACGTATTTCCTGCTGCGCTGTATCCATCAGTTTATTAAACTGATTCGCGATTTCAGGGCTGACTTGCTGGTCTGGTAAATAGGCAGCAAGCCATCTGGCCGCTTTATCAATCATGCCAATGGCGGTGGCTTCGAGAGGCTCAACAAACCCGCCGGCAAGCCCCAATGCGACACAGTTTTTTACCCAGTTTCTTTTTGAAACGCCAACCTCGAACTTGACAACACCGGGACTGAAGATGGGCTCTCCACCTCCCAGATGTTTCATCAGTTCATCATGCGCCGTGTCATCATCAATAAAAGCACTGGAATAAACATAGCCGGTACCGGCCCGGTTATATAACGGAACTTCCCATGCCCAGCCTGCACTCAGGCCGGTTGCCGTTGTTGCGGGGCGAATTTTTTTAGGGTGCTTATGCGGCATGATGACGGGCAAGGCACGATCGCATAAAAAATAAGGGCGGTAAGATTCAAACGGTTCTTTCAAAACTTCACGGATAATTTTTCCTTTAAAGCCCGTGCAATCAACAACAAATTTAACCGGAAAATGACCCCGTTGCTTCAGTTGCAGGGATGAAATAAAGCCATTGTCAGCCTGTTTTACTTCCAGTACGTCATCGGAAATAAAATTGACGCCACGTTCAATAGCGATTTCCTGTAATACCTCGGCAAACAGTTTTGCATCCAGATGGTAGGAATAGCCAATAGCCCCTTCATATTGATCCATGTCTAGTGTGCGTGGGCCCTTGAAAGCATCAATGACAGCCTGACTGGGAAAAATGTTATCGGCATATTCTGGCTTGCCAATCAGACTGCCAAAACGCTTGAAATAATAAGCGGGGTGGTAACCGTTAATATGTTCTGCGCTGTTAAAAGGTGTAATAAAAGTACGCGGGTTGCCTTGAGGGTCAACGTCCCAGTTGACAAAGCGTCCCGCGCATTTGAATGTTGCATTACAGCGCAGTAAAAACTCCGCTTCATTGATGCCTAACAGTTCCAGTAGCGAAGACATAATCGGCAGGGTCGATTCACCAACACCAATGCTGGGAATGTCTGGTGATACGATAACGTTCAGTTTTAGCGGATTGTCCGGGTTTTGCTGATTAAGTGCAGTGACCAGAAAAGTAGCCGTTAGCCAGCCAGCAGTACCGCCCCCCACTATAGTGATTTCATCAATACGATTATCAGTAGCTTGATTGCTCATAATTATTTACTCAAGTAAGACTGGATCAGCATAACGGAGCCGTCCAGAAGTATGACACCGGCGAATATCCATCGCAACGGTGATTTGTTTTTCTTACGGGATGTAACTTGTTTTTCAGGGGAATGGAAAAGTACATTTTCCAGAAAAATGCCTACGCGAGCACCGTACCAGCCGCCGATAATAACGGCTGGTACGGTAAATATCAGAAACTCATAAGGGATTCCGCCCAGATCGATATGTAATATCAGGCCAATGACTGAATCAAGGGCGAGAACAGAAATACCGGTTGCAATCGCAGTCTCTATTCTCAGGCGATAAACAAACAACAGGTACAGTGCAACAACTTCACCGACACCAATAGCAGTCCATGCGGTAAGCAGACCACCAAAGAATGTAGCAATAATAAAACCTGCTTGCAGTAGCAGGGAGTGATTATTGAGTGTTGTTGCGGATGATTTGTCTGCGAAACGCGCTTCGAGAATGACTGCGACAAATATAAACAGTGATACCCAGCCAAAGATTTGCTTGATCATGACGTTGGATATTTGCCAATACAGTGTGCCGAGAATCATACCGCCAGCGCTGGCTACAGACCCGATCAGGAATAATCGCCCGATAATAAACTCACGCGACCATCCCAGTGCTCCGGCCGTCATGCCAAAAGCTTGCGTAGACAAGCTGAGTTTTAATGCAGTCAGGGGTTGAAGGCTGTAGGCAAAAATAAAGAGTGGTACAAACAGAAAGCCACCGCCAATTGCAGTGGCGTTGGCGACAACAGCCGCCAGAAAAGCGATGGGCATAATAATCCAGTTATCCAGAAATAGATCAAGTGGATTCGGGAAGGCATACAGTAATATGCCTGACCAGATTATTAAAACAGGAATAATCCAGATGGGTTTATTTTTCATGGGTCTGGCTGCTGTTTATTATTTTTTATATATTTTAATCATACACTGATCATGGAGTAGACGGAAACCGGTATCAGTAGATATTTATGTACAGGTTTTTCCAGTGAGTGATATTTTCTTGCCTGCTCCGTTAATGCCAGAGATGTCTGGAGATACTACAACCCGGACTGTCAAATCATTTCCGGGCTAACAGGTGGCTTCGTAGATTTTATTGCATATTGTAAATAAAATTTCTTACCAAGGCGGATACCATCAAAAAACTCTTTTTTCGAAAGTTTTCCAAGTAGTGCATTGGCATTATGGAATGAGGCAGCATAGCCCTGTTGCATGCCGACGTAGAACCAGGCGTAGGAAAGTGTCAGGTTTTTTTGGGTTCCAAAGCCATTGCCATACATAAACCCCAGGTTATGCTGAGCTGACACATAACCAAGTTTTGCTGATTTGTAAAATAAATAAAATGCTTTGTTGTAGTTTTGGGATACTCCTAGCCCTCTTCTGTACATGTTGCCTAGATTGAACATGCCGCCAGGGAAGTTGTTTTTTGCAGCAAGTGAAAAATAATAAAATGCTTTCTTCATGTTTTTGGGAACCCGTTTACCAGTGGCATATAAAGTGCCAAGGTAGTTTTGGTGCTTTGGGTTTGATTGTGCGCAAAGAGTCAGTTGTTGTATGTTTAATTGCTTGATTTCTGTCGCAGAATAATCACATTCTTTTGCATAAGTTGAGAAGGTTATAAAGATTGTAACGATGCTTATAAGTATGCGATTCATATTATTTAACAACATTTTTTGTCAGTATTTTCACAGGCCAGATAAATGATAGCAAATAAGCTATGATTCCACCTGCTATGAAGATGGAAATTGCACTATAAATATATCCAAAAATAAATAGGACAATAGCGACTAAACCAAATACATGTATGCAAATGTAGCTAGCGGCTTCCTGAAAAGGTTGAATCATCATAACACTATGACATTTTGGGCATATTACAGGATCATTTCTGCTGGATTTATTCAGACTATCCTTTTTTATGCATTTACATTGACAAGCAGGGCATGATTTTAACATGGATCTGGTTGTTCTAATCATTTTTACTTTCAAATTCACTAACAGGTATTAGGTAATTGCTATTGTGCTGATTTAGTTCGTTTACCAGGGATAGAAGTGTTGTAATGTTATTATAATTATCTTGTGAATAGATTATTTTCATATTAGGAATATATCTGAACTTGCCCATATCAATGCATGTGGTGGCATTGTAGTCACCAGTAACAATCATTGAGATAATATTCTCAAATTTCTTTTGTCCCTTTGCGATAGCATAAATTGCTGCGCCAAAGCTGGACATTGCAAAATTTGCCAGGCCTATAGATGTTTTTTTCATGGTACTTAGTGGGGATTTTTTTTGTCCAGGAAGTCTGGTTGTTGTGTAGGTGGTGAAGACTCCGCCCAGAGCCCTGCCAATCAGGCCGGAAACATCGCTTGAAAGCTTATGTTTGGCGTAATAACTCAGAACTTGAAATGTTTTATCGGGATTTGTTCTTGCCTCATGTAGTATAGAGTTGAGTATATTTTGACGTAGTTGAGCTGTCATGCGCTGTTTGTCACCGAAGTAACCTAGTAACATACCGGCATGGATGTGATTGGCCCACCATGTAATAGGGTAGCTTAGGAATCCTTGTGTAAAACGGGAGATTGACCCTGAGCAAGTTTTAATTTCAAGTTTTTTTGAACCGTACATTCCGGCTGTATTTATTACTATATTCGGATCGTTGGTATCCAATGTGGGATGTTGTATCAGAAAGTCAGCAACAGCTTTAGTGTCCTGATGGGTTAATTCTAGTTCCATAATCGATCTCTCCATATTTGTTCCATGATCGTGCAGGTAGATGATAGTACTATCATTTTAGTACGTCAATTAAGTGAGAATGGGCAATAACAGGGGCTGTCTGGTTGTTTTAGGTGTCATAATTCAGCTTATCATCCTTGCAGGCTCTGTTGTAAGTTGTTGTTTTTTGATATGATTGCGCTCTTTTTCTCAGGTTCGCTGTGAGGCTTTGCATGTTCAGTTTGGGTTGTACTTCCCGTGTATGTTTTCAGAATGAGGTTTTGTCCGGTTTGACGGTGGCGCTGGCGCTGGTGCCGGAAGCGGTAGCGTTTGCGTTTGTTGCCGGAGTAGAACCGATGGTGGGTTTATATGCCGCCTTTATGGTGGGATTGCTGGCGGCGATATTCGGTGGTCGCCCAGGCATGATTTCCGGTGCGACCGGAGCGATGGCAGTCGTGATGGTTGATCTGGTTAAAGATCATGGTGTTCAGTTTTTGTTTGCAACCGTGATTTTGACCGGGCTGATACAGATGCTGGCAGGAGTTTTCAAACTGGGTAAATTTATCCGTATTGTGCCTCACCCGGTAATGCTGGGTTTTGTAAATGGCCTGGCTATCGTTATTTTTCTGGCGCAGTTACAGAATTTCCAGACAGGTCCGTTGGGTGGTGAAAGAGAATGGATGACGGGTAGCACGTTGATGGTCTTTGCAGGTTTGATTGTACTGACGATGGCGATCATCCATTACCTGCCTAAATTAACCACCGCAGTGCCGTCCTCACTGGTGGCAATAGTCGTCGTTTCATTGCTGGTAATCGGTTTGAATATTGATACCAGTACCGTTGGTAGTCTGGCGGGTTCATTAAAAGGTGAATTGCCTTCCTTTAATATTCCGGGTGTTGATTATAATTTTGAAACATTAAAAATCATTTTACCTTATGCGCTGATTCTGGCCGCGGTAGGCTTGATAGAGTCCTTACTGACACTGAACCTGATTGATGATATTACCAATACTCGCGGTAAAGGTAATCGGGAGTGTATTGGTCAGGGTATTGCGAACACCGTTACCGGCTTTTTTGGTGGTATGGGGGGGTGTGCAATGATCGGCCAGAGTATGATTAATGTCAGCTCAGGTGGTCATAAGCGGTTGTCCGGTGTGGCAGCAGCACTCTTTCTGCTGACGTTTATTCTGGTGGGGTCGAGTTTTATAGAGGCTATTCCGGTTGCGGCATTGGTAGGTGTCATGTTTATAGTTGTTCTCGCTACTTTTGAATGGTCCAGTTTACGCATACTGGGCAAAGTACCTCGCAGTGATGTTTTTGTGCTGGTGCTGGTATCAGCGGTCACGGTTATGACTGATC
>Ga0316206_1000513_pt1 | contig 49586 bp, 52 predicted proteins | sample 6monthpyrite_MG_FD_204942 | JGI IMG/M metagenome (GOLD analysis project Ga0316206, IMG submission 204942) | Microbial mat bacterial communities from mineral coupon in-situ incubated in ocean water Damariscotta River, Maine, United States -... | ecosystem: Environmental > Aquatic > Marine >...
TGCTTAAGCTTAGAAAGCGGCATAGTTACATCTGTTTTACCTGCTGAAAGCCCGTTACGAATACGGGTTAACATGTCAGCAATTGGATCGGTCATCATATCGGATAATCTCCTGCTTACCAGCTGGCTTTACGTAAGCCAGGAACTTCACCGCGCATTGCGGTTTCACGTAATTTGTTACGACAAAGGCCAAACTTGCGATAAACACCATGCGGACGACCAGTAATACGACAACGACGTCGTACACGAGAAGGTGATGCATCGCGCGGTAATTTCTGTAACTCATGCTGCGATGCTAATCGAACATCTGCAGGCAATTTCATATCATTGATCTGCGCTTTAAGTTCTGCACGTTTCTTGGCGTATTTCGCAACAGTCTTAATGCGCTTACGCTCACGCTCTACCATACTTGTCTTAGCCATCTATAAACTCCTTAAACCCGTCCTTTTAACGGGAAATCAAACGCTTCTAACAAAGCGCGACCTTCTTCATCTGTTTTCGCTGTAGTGGTAATTGTTATATCCATACCACGGATTGCATCAATCTTGTCGTACTCAATCTCAGGGAAAATAATCTGCTCGCGAACACCCATGCTGTAGTTGCCACGGCCATCAAATGACTTTGGATTCAACCCGCGGAAGTCACGTACACGTGGAATCGCAATACTAATCAGGCGATCTAAAAATTCATACATCCGCTTTTGGCGAAGCGTAACCTTACAACCGATAGGCACGCCTTCACGAACCTTAAAGCCTGCAACAGATTTACGTGCATTATTCACGATAGGCTTTTGACCAGCAATCGTTGCCATATCAGAGACAGCATGCTCCATTACCTTTTTATCGGTAAGCGCTTCACCGACACCCATATTTAAGGTGACCTTTGTGATGCGCGGAACTTCCATCACACTTTTATAACCAAACTTGTCCATCAATTGCTTGATGACTGTTGATTTATAATGTTCTTGTAAACGTGCCATTACTTTTACCTTAAGCGTCTAAAACTTCGCCATTAGATTTGAAAAAACGAACCTTGCGGCCATCATCCAAAATTTTAAAACCTACCCGATCAGCCTTGCCGGTTGTCGGATTGAATAAAGCAACATTAGAGCAATCGATCGGCATTTCTTTCTCAATAATGCCACCCGCCTGATTCGCATTTGGGTTCGGCTTCTGATGCTTTTTAACAATATTTACATTATCAACAACGATGCGCGCAGTATCAGTATGCACCTTGGAAATTGTGCCACGTTTGCCCTTATCCTTACCGGAAAGAACAATAACTTCATCGCCTTGTCTAAATTTATTTGCCATCTTCTCGTTCTCCCCTTACAGCACTTCTGGTGCAAGAGATATAATTTTCATAAAGTTTTCTGTACGCAATTCACGAGTAACTGGTCCAAAAATACGGGTGCCAATAGGCTGGTTTTGATTGTTGAGCAACACCGCTGCGTTTGAATCAAAACGAATTAATGAACCATCAGGGCGACGCACACCTTTTCGGGTACGAACCACAACAGCACTATACACATCACCTTTTTTAACCTTACCACGTGGAATCGCTTCCTTGATGCTAACCTTAATGATGTCACCAATGCCTGCATAACGGCGTTTGGAACCACCAAGAACCTTAATGCATTGCACGCGACGTGCACCACTGTTGTCCGCTACTTCTAACATGCTTTGCATCTGAATCATGGTATTACTCCAACTCTAAACCTGTTTAAACGATCGTGGCTTTTTCAAGCACTTCGACCAAACGCCATGTTTTGGTCTTGGAAAGGGGACGACACGCAGTAATCGAAACCAGGTCACCTTCTTTACATTCATTACTTTCATCATGTGCATGCAACTTCGTTGATTTGCGCACAAATTTTCCATACACCGGGTGCTTAACACGACGCTCTACAAGCACAGTAATGCCTTTATCCATCTTGTCACTAATTACGCGACCCTGGACCTTACGTTCAATTTTCTGCTTTTCTTCGCTCATGCCTGGCTACCTGTTTGGCTACCTGATTTTTCAGTCAAAACTGTTTTGACTCGCGCAATACTACGGCGCACGTTTTTCATCTGATGCGGACGAGCCAATTGCCCCGTGCCTTTTTGCATACGTAATTTAAATTGTTCTTCCAAAAGAGCGATAAGTTCTTTATTTAACTCATCAACACTCTTCTCTCGCATTTCACTAGCTTTCATTACATCACCGTCCGAGTTACGAATGTGGTTTGTATTGGCAACTTAGCTGCTGCGAGCTGAAAAGCTTCACGCGCAATCTCTTCAGTTACACCTTCCATTTCATACAACATGCGTCCTGGTTGAATCTGAGCTACCCAGTATTCAACATTACCTTTACCTTTACCCTGGCGAACTTCCAGAGGTTTTTTGGTGATTGGTTTATCTGGAAAAATACGAATCCAGATTTTACCGCCACGTTTAATATGGCGTGTCATCGCACGACGAGCAGCTTCAATCTGACGCGCAGTAATGCGTCCACGGCCCGTTGCCTTTAAACCAAATTCACCAAAGCTAACTTTGTTACCGCGTGATGCAAGACCACGGTTACGCAGCTTCATTTGCTTACGAAATTTTGTACGCTTCGGTTGTAGCATTATTAACTCCTATTCAACACAACTTACGCTGCGCTGACATCTTCCTCTTCTTTTTTACCAATAACTTCGCCTTTGAAGATCCACACTTTCACGCCAATAATGCCGTAGGTGGTCAAAGCCTCTGCTGTACCATAATCAATATCTGCACGCAGGGTATGCAAAGGAATACGACCTTCACGATACCATTCAGTACGTGCGATTTCTGCGCCATTCAAACGACCGGCTACATTTACCTTAATACCCTGAGCGCCAAGACGTAGTGTATTAGTTACCGCACGCTTCATGGCGCGACGGAACATGATCCGGCGCTCCAGCTGTTGCGCAATACCTTCAGCAACCAACGTTGCATCAAGCTCTGGCTTGCGAATCTCTTCAATGTTCATGTGAACAGCTGGCAAACCCATCATCTGAGTGACTTCTTTACGAAGACGCTCGATATCTTCACCTTTCTTGCCGATAACAAGGCCTGGACGCGCTGTATTAATCGTTATATTGGCATTGCCCGCTGTACGCTCGATAGTAATTTTACTAACCGAAGCCTGAGCTAACTTCTTCTTCAGAAATTCACGTACTTCAATATCTGAATTCAGATAATCAGCATAGTCTCGCGAGTTTGCATACCACTTCGAGGTGTAGTCGGTGACTATACCCAGACGCATTCCTATTGGATGAACTTTTTGACCCATAAATTACTCTCTTAATTGTCGCCAACCATCACGGTAACGTGACTGGTGCGTTTAATAATATGGTTAACACGACCTTTAGCACGCGCTCTCCAACGACGCATACTTGGACCTTCATCAATAAAAATACGGCTGACCTTTAACTCGTCAATATCCGCACCTTCATTATGCTCTGCATTCGCAATAGCAGATTCCAGAACCTTCTTAATAATGGCTGCCGCTTTCTTCGGACTAAAGGCCAGCAGTTGTAAAGCTGATTCAACTGGCTTACCTCGCACCTGATCAGCAACCAAACGAACTTTCTGCGCTGATATTTTTGCATGTTTTAATTTTGCTGCAACTTCCATCGTATATTCCTCTTACCTGGCCTTCTTGTCTGCAATGTGCCCGCGATAGGTGCGCGTTGGAGCAAACTCGCCTAACTTGTGGCCAATCATATTTTCACTTACCAAAACAGGAACATGTTGACGACCGTTATGTACGGCAATCGTCAAACCAATCATGTCAGGTATAATCATCGAGCGACGTGACCAGGTTTTAATTGGTCGCTTGTTGCCTTCTGATTGAGCCGTTTGCACTTTCTTTAACAAGTGCAAATCAATAAATGGACCTTTTTTAATCGAACGTGGCATAGCGCTTATCTATCCCTTACTTTTTGTTTCGACGACGTACGATTAACTTATCGGTACGTTTGTTCTTACGTGTCTTATAACCTTTAGTCGGTACACCCCATGGAGTACAAGGATGACGACCACCTGATGAACGTCCTTCACCACCACCGTGAGGGTGATCAACCGGATTCATGGCAACACCACGAACGGTAGGACGAACGCCGCGCCAGCGAGTTGCACCCGCTTTACCCAGCTTACGCAAACTGTGTTCACTATTACTAACTTCACCAACTGTCGCACGACAATCAACGTGTACTTTACGCATTTCACCTGAACGTAAACGCAAAGTAGCATGATGACCTTCACGTGCTACCAGCTGAACAGAAGCACCTGCACTGCGTGCTATTTGCGCACCCTTTCCAGGGCGTAATTCAATACAATGAACAACAGTACCTACCGGAATGCTGCGTAATGGCAAACAGTTACCTTCTTTGATAGGCGAGTCCTGACCCGACAACAGCACGTCACCGGCTCTCATATTTCTGGTCGCAATAACATAACGACGATCACCATCTGCATACAGCACTAATGCGATATGGGCGCTACGATTAGGATCATATTCCAGACGTTCTACCTTAGCTGGAATGCCATCCTTAGTGCGCTTGAAGTCAATAACACGATATAACTGCTTATGACCACCGCCACGATGACGAGTAGTAATACGACCCAGGTTATTACGTCCACCTGATTTTGTTTTCTTCTCGACCAGTGCCGCGTACGGCGCACCTTTATGCAGGTTTTCACGTGTTGTCGTAACGACAAAACGACGTCCAGCAGATGTTGGTTTTGCTTTAACAAGAGCCATTCTACTCTGCTCCTAAGAAATTAATGTCATCGCCAGCACTTAAACGAACATAAGCTTTTTTCCAGTCTTTACGCTTACCGCTACCTGCGCGACTCTTTTTTACTTTGCCTTTCACATTAGAAACCTGCACACCTTCAACGGTGACTTTAAACAGCTTTTCAACAGCTTGTTTAACTTCAGACTTCGTTGCATCTGGCACAACTTTAAATACAACCTGGTTACCTTGCTCGGCCACATTGGTACTCTTTTCAGAGATATGCGGTTCCAGCAACACTTTCATTAAACGTTCCTGGTTCATGCAAACATCTCCTCAAGTTTTTTGAGTGCCGAGACAGTAATAAGTACTTTTTCAAATCGAACCAGGTTCACTGGGTCGATAACACCTGCCTCGCTCAAACCAACTTTATGCAGGTTGCGCGCAGCCAGATATAAATTATTATCCATGTCATCAACGATGATAGTCACGCTATCTAAACCCAACTTTGTTAACTGCTCTACCAGCAATTTAGTTTTTGGCTCAGCAAGCTCAAGCTTATCAACGACAACTAAACGATCATTGCGAACCAGCTCAGACAAAATAGCCTGCATGCCCGCACGATATTGCTTGCGGTTTACTTTCTGTGACCAGTCCTGGCCTTTCGCTGCGAAGGTTGTACCACCACCGCGCCACAATGGGCTACGAATAGTACCGGCACGTGCACGACCAGTTCCTTTTTGACGGAAAGGCTTAGCGCCACCACCGCGTACTTCTGAACGTGTCTTTTGAGCACGTGTACCCTGACGAGCACCAGCCAGATAAGCTGTTACCACCTGATGAACAAGGCCTTCATTATAATCGCGCGCGAACGCTACATCTGAAACTTCAACTTTCTTGCTTGAGGCCTTGCCTGTTGCTGTTGTTAGTGCCAGCTCCATTACTTAGCCCCCTTCTTCTTGTTCTTCACTTTCACTGCAGGACGCACTACCACGTCGCCGCCTTTAGAACCGGGTACTGGGCCTTTAACTAATATAAGGTTGCGCTCTGCGTCTACACGTACTACCTCAAGATTCACTGAAGTACGGTTTACGTTACCCATGTGTCCACACATTTTCTTACCCGGGAATACGCGTCCAGGCGTCTGGTTTTGACCGATTGAGCCAGGTGCGCGATGTGATAACGAGTTACCGTGTGTCGCATCCTGCATAGCAAAGTGATAACGCTTAATAACACCAGCAAAACCCTTACCCATACTTGTGCCTTGCACATCAACTTTCTGACCGGCTTCGAAGATGTCGACTTTAATTTCGCCGCCAGCGGCAAAATCTTCACCTTCACCATCAACCAGACGAAATTCCCAAAGACCGCGACCAGCTTCTGTACCTGCTTTTGCAAAGTGCCCAGCCATTGGCTTGGTCACACGACTCGCACGACGCGAACCGGTTGTTACTTGCACGGCACGATAACCATCCGTATCCAGCGTCTTAAGCTGAGTTATACGATTGGGCTCGACTTCTATGACCGTCACAGGCAATGAAGCACCTTCGTCTGTAAAGACGCGTGTCATTCCTACTTTGCGACCCACTACACCAATTGTCATTTTCTTTTACCTATTGGAGTTTAATCTGTACGTCCACGCCAGCAGCGAGGTCGAGCTTCATTAACGCATCCACAGTTTTGTCAGTTGGATCACATATATCCAACAAACGCTTGTGAGTACGAATCTCATATTGATCACGCGCATCTTTATTAACGTGCGGAGAAACCAATATTGTAAAACGCTCTTTTTTCGTCGGTAACGGAATTGGACCCTTTACAACAGCACCAGTGCGCTTTGCGGTCTCAACAATTTCCTTAGCCGATTGATCGATCAAACGATGATCAAAAGCCTTCAACCTAATACGAATGTTTTGATTCGCTGCCATTTAATTTAATACCTATTCAAAAAATCTAATTATTCAAATATTCTTATTCGAATATCTTTGCAACAACACCCGCACCCACGGTACGACCACCTTCACGAATCGCGAAGCGTAAACCATCTTCCATCGCAATCGGGGCAATCAGGGTCACAACCATATTGACGTTGTCGCCAGGCATAACCATTTCAGTCCCTTCAGGTAAGTCACAGGCACCCGTCACGTCCGTGGTACGGAAGTAAAACTGGGGACGGTAACCATTGAAGAAAGGGGTGTGGCGTCCGCCTTCTTCCTTGCTCAAGACATACACTTCCGCCTCGAACTTGGTGTGGGGCTTGATAGAGCCTGGCTTACATAACACCTGTCCACGCTCAACATCTTCACGTTTGGTACCGCGCAGAAGGACACCGACGTTATCGCCTGCACGTCCTTCGTCCAGTAATTTACGGAACATTTCAACACCGGTGACGGTGGTGGTCACGGTATCTTTAATACCGACGATTTCAACGTCTTCGCCGACATTCACGATGCCGCGCTCAATACGTCCGGTCACAACCGTGCCGCGACCTGAGATAGAGAAAACGTCTTCGATCGGCATCAGGAAGGTGCCATCAATCGCGCGCTCGGGCTCTGGGAAGTAAGAATCCATCGCTTCAACTAGCTTGATGATGCTCGGAACACCGATGTCGCTGGTGTCGCCTTCTAATGCTTTCAGGGCCGAACCGGTTACGATGGGGGTGTCGTCACCCGGGAAGTCATAGCTGTCGAGCAGCTCACGGATTTCCATTTCTACCAACTCTAATAATTCTTCGTCATCCACCTGGTCCGCTTTATTCATGTAGACCACGATATAAGGCACGCCGACCTGACGTGACAGCAGGATGTGCTCACGCGTTTGTGGCATGGGGCCATCCGCCGCTGAACAAACCAAAATAGCACCGTCCATCTGAGCAGCACCGGTAATCATGTTTTTCACATAATCCGCGTGTCCAGGACAATCAACGTGGGCGTAGTGGCGTACGTCTGATTCATATTCAACGTGAGCCGTCGCAATCGTGATACCGCGTGCGCGTTCTTCGGGCGCACTGTCAATATTCGCGTAGTCTTTAAACTCGCCGCCGTGCTTCTCTGCCATTACTTTCGTAATCGCGGCCGTTAATGTCGTTTTACCGTGATCAACGTGGCCAATCGTGCCCACGTTAACGTGCGGTTTGGTTCGTTCAAATTTTTCTTTAGACACGGCTCTCGTCCTCTTTACAAATTAAATTAATTCTAAAAAAACCTAAAACTGCTTCTTTACAATATCGTCAGTCACACTACGCGGCGCCTCAGCATATTTCTCAAACTCCATGCTGTATGTCGCTCGACCTTGCGATTGTGACCGCAGGTCTGTTGCATAACCAAACATCTCTTTCAATGGCACTTCAGCTCGAACAACCTTGCCGCTCGGACTTTCATCCATTTCACGAATCATGCCGCGGCGGCGGTTAAGGTCGCCTACAACATCACCCATATATTCTTCTGGTGACACCACTTCCACTTTCATGATGGGTTCAAGCAAAACCGGATCACACTGTTTTACACCTTCCCTGAATCCCATCGAGCCGGCGATTTTAAAAGCCATCTCCGAGGAATCAACATCATGAAAGGAACCGTCAATCAAGCTCACCTTCACATCTACCATTTGAAAACCAGCAACGACACCGTTGGTCATGGTTTCCTGGATGCCTTTATCTACAGAAGGAATATATTCCTTCGGGATGACACCACCTGCAATCTCGTTAACAAACTCGTAGCCCTGACCCGTAGGTAATGGCTCGATCTTCAACACCACATGGCCAAATTGGCCGCGACCACCAGACTGCCTTACAAACTTACCTTCCGCCTTCTCATTCACTGTACGAATGGTCTCGCGGTAGGTCACTTGCGGAGCACCTACATTGGCCTCCACACTAAATTCACGCTTCATGCGCTCGACGATAATATCGAGATGCAGCTCGCCCATCCCTGAAATAATCGTCTGCCCCGACTCTTCATCGGTATGCACACGAAAAGATGGATCTTCCTGCGCTAACTTACCAAGCGCAACACCCATCTTTTCCTGGTCTGCCTGTGTCCGCGGCTCAATCGCCACTGAGATAACAGGCTCGGGAAACTCCATTTTTTCCAGTGTGATGATGTTACCCGCATCACACAGAGTCTCACCGGTCGTTACATCTTTAAGACCTACTGCGGCCGCGATATCGCCTGCTCGCACTTCCTTAATCTCTTCACGAGAGTTCGAATGCATTTGCAAAATTCGACCAATGCGCTCTTTTTTGCCTTTGATAGGGTTAAACACCGTATCACCAGACTTCATCACTCCCGAGTAGACGCGAAAAAAGGTCAGCGTACCTACAAACGGGTCGGTCGCAATCTTGAAGGCCAGTGCTGCAAAAGGCTCGTCATCCGTTGCGTGACGTTCTGCCTCAGTTTGCTGCTTGTCATCGAGGATGCCCTTAATTGCTGGCACATCGATGGGCGCTGGCATGTAATCAATGACTGCGTCCAACATGGCCTGCACACCTTTATTCTTAAAGGCCGAACCGCACAGGCAAGGAATAATTTCATTTGCCAGTGTGCGTATTCGCAAACCACGTTTAATATCTTCAGTTGATAGCTCGCCCTCTTCGAGGTACTTATCCATCAACTCCTCAGTGGCCTCTGCAGCGGCTTCTACCATCTGCTCTCTTAACTCAGCACACTGATCAGCGATATCCGCTGGAATCTCTTCTTCGTTGAACGTGACTCCTAAATCGGCCTCGTTCCACATGATTGCCTTCATCTTGATGAGGTCAGCCACGCCTTTAAACGTATCCTCTGCACCGATGCTCATTTGTATCGGTACCGGGTTTGCACCCAATCGAGTCTTGATCTGCTCAACGACTCGCAAAAAATCTGCTCCGGCCCGGTCCATCTTGTTAACAAAGGCCAGCCGCGGCACGTTATATTTGTTTGCCTGACGCCAAACGGTCTCAGACTGTGGCTCTACACCACCTACCGCGCAAAATACTGCGCAGGCACCATCCAGAACTCTCAGTGAACGCTCCACCTCAATGGTGAAATCTACGTGCCCTGGCGTATCAATTATGTTGATACGGTGTTCCGGGTACTGCTTTTCCATGCCTTGCCAGAAACAGGTTGTTGCTGCCGAGGTAATCGTTATGCCTCGTTCCTGCTCCTGCTCCATCCAGTCCATGGTAGCTGCACCGTCATGCACTTCACCGATCTTATGAGAGATACCGGTGTAGAACAGGACGCGCTCTGTCGTTGTCGTTTTGCCTGCATCAATGTGTGCCATGATGCCGATATTTCGATAACGCTCTAACGGTGTCTTGCGCGCCACTTTGTCAAAATCTATTTACTATATATATGAGATTACCAACGATAATGTGCAAAGGCCTTATTCGCCTCAGCCATACGATGGGTATCTTCACGTTTCTTCACAGCTGAACCACGTTTCTCAGCTGCTTCCATAATTTCTCCAGCAAGTCTTGCTTTCATACCCTTCTCACCACGTGTGCGGGCGGCATCAACCAACCAACGCATCGCCAGCGTAGTACGACGTTCTGCACGAACTTCGATAGGCACCTGGTATGTTGCACCACCAACACGGCGTGATTTCACTTCCACTGTCGGGCGGATGTTATCAAGCGCAGCCTGCAGTACTTCCATGGCATCACCTTTAGACTTCTCGCCAATGGTATCCAGCGCACCATAAACTACTTTTTCTGCAACCGATTTCTTACCGTGCATCATCAACATATTGACGAATTTGGTAAGCATCTCTGAACCAAATTTTGGATCAGGCAGAACTTGTCGTTTTACTGCTGCGTGTCTTCTTGCCATGCTAAATTTTCCTGTTTGTTGCACGTGAAAACGGCCGGTGACGAGCCCCAACCAGCCGTTTTCTCTAAATTGTTACAACCCTTTAAGCTTTAGGTCGCTTGGTACCATACTTTGAGCGTGACTTTCTGCGATCACTTACACCCGCGGTGTCCAGTGATCCCCGTATTGTGTGATAACGAACACCGGGAAGGTCCTTAACACGGCCGCCACGAATCAGCACAACCGAGTGTTCCTGCAAATTATGGCCTTCACCACCAATGTAGCTGGTCACTTCAAAGCCGTTGGTCAGGCGTACACGCGCAACCTTCCGCAATGCCGAATTTGGCTTTTTGGGTGTTGTCGTATAAACCCGAGTGCAAACACCGCGTTTTTGAGGACATGCCTCTAATGCGGGAACATTGCTCTTTTCCAGCTTGCGCTGGCGCGGTTTACGTACCAATTGGTTAATTGTTGCCATACTTTATGCTTCTTTCTCTAAGTTCCTGAAAACAAAGACAGGCCGGACATCAGTCCGACCTGTCAGAGGCGCGAGATTTTAGTTAAACCAGACGGTAACGTCAAGCCGGATAGGGCATGAATCCGATAAAATCCGGTTTTTTTTTGTTCCTAGCTGCTTGCCACTTCCGTAGAGGTCTCGGTGCCATCATCGGCCCCGGAATCACTCAGGGATTTAGCAGCTTCTTCCATCAGGGCCGATTCCATTACGTCAGTTGTTTGACGCCTTGCACGGCGTTCTTTGTGATAAGTCATACCGGTACCAGCAGGAATCAGACGTCCTACAATCACGTTTTCCTTCAAACCGCGAAGGTCGTCTACTTTGCCGGTAACAGCTGCTTCGGTCAGTACCCGGGTGGTTTCCTGGAATGAGGCTGCAGAAATGAAGGATTCGGTCGCCAGAGAGGCCTTTGTGATACCTAACAGCATATTTACGATAACTGCAGGCTCCTTGCCCTCTTTAACCAGCTTATCATTCAAATCCATCACACGAGCACGGTCTACCTGCTCGCCTTTGAGGAATTTACTATCACCGGCATAGCCAATTTCCACTTTACGGAGCATCTGGCGCACAATAACTTCAATATGCTTGTCATTGATCTTCACGCCCTGGAGACGATAAACCTCCTGGACTTCACGAACGACATATTTTGCTAATTCTTCAATCCCGAGCAAACGCAAAATATCATGAGGATTGGTTTCACCCTCAGAAATCACCTCACCCTTTTCTACGTGCTCACCTTCAAACGCAGTGATATGACGCCATTTAGGGATGAGTGCTTCATAGCCATCACCTTCATTTGGCGTAATCACCAAACGTTGCTTACCTTTGGTTTCCTTACCAAAGGATAGTGTGCCGGTAATCTCCGCCATGATCGATGATTCTTTCGGTTTACGAGCCTCAAACAGGTCCGCAACCCGTGGCAGACCACCGGTGATATCACGTGTTTTCGAAGATTCCTGAGGAATACGTGCAACAACATCACCAACGCCTACCGAAGCACCATCGGTTAAACCGATAATAGCGCCCGCTGGTAATATATAGTGAGCAGGAATATCCGTACCCGCAATTTTAAGGTCGTTACCTTCTGCATCAACCAGGATAACCATTGGCCGTAAATCTTTTGCTGCGCTGCTGCGTTGCTTGGGATCCATGACAACCAACGATGATAAACCAGTTACATCATCAACTTCGGACGATACCGTGACGCCATCACTAATATCCTGGAACTTGATGATACCCGCTACCTCGGTAATAACCGGGTGAGTATGTGGGTCCCAGTTAGCAATAACCTGGCCGGCCTCAATCTTATCACCATCGTTGGCCGTGATAGTGGCACCATATGGTACTTTATAGCGCTCACGTTCACGCTGATGATCATCAAGTACTGTAATTTCACCTGAACGCGATACAGCAACGTTATGGCCACTAGCATGTTGCACACTCTTCATATTGTGCAAACGAATGGTACCGTCACTTTTCACCTGAATATTATTAATTGCCGCAGAACGAGACGCTGCACCACCAATGTGGAAGGTACGCATCGTCAGCTGAGTGCCCGGTTCACCAATGGATTGCGCCGCAATAACACCGACCGACTCACCCATATTCACCTGGTGACCACGCGCCAGGTCACGACCGTAACATTCTGAACAAACGCCATGACGGGATTCACAGGTAATTGGTGAGCGCACCAGCATATGATCCACACCCAGCTCATCTAGTTGAGCAACTTCCTTCTCTTGCAGGAAGTCACCACGCTTCAGTACAAGCGTACCATCAGCAGTCTTCACATCTTCTGCAACAATACGTCCAAGCACACGCTCACTCAGTGGCTCAACCACATCACCACCTTCGATGATTGAGGCAAGCAGGAGACCATTTTCAGTTCCACAATCTTCTTCGTTTACGACTAAATCCTGGGAGACGTCAACCAGACGGCGCGTCAGATAACCTGAGTTTGCTGTCTTCAATGCCGTATCAGCCAGACCTTTACGAGCACCGTGAGTCGAGATGAAGTACTGCAGTACTGACAAGCCTTCACGGAAGTTAGCCGTAATCGGTTGCTCAATAATAGAGCCATCCGGCTTGGCCATCAGACCACGCATACCCGCAAGCTGACGAATCTGGGCGGCACTACCACGAGCACCGGAGTCCGCCATCATGAATACTGAATTAAAGGAAGGCTGTTTAACCGTGTTACCCTCTTTATCGATCACGTCATCCGTGCCCAGTCCGTCCATCATCGCTTTGGCGACTTGATCATTAGTGTGTGACCAGATATCAACAACCTTGTTATAGCGTTCGTTGTTCGTCACCAGACCTGAGGTATATTGTTCAACAATTTCTTTCACCTCAGATTCAGCCTTGGCAAGGATCGATGCTTTTGTCGCAGGGATAACCATGTCATCCAGACCAAATGAAATACCCGCACGTGTTGAATAACGGAAGCCGGTGTACATCAATTGATCTGCAAAGATAACCGTCGCTTTAAGACCGCGCTCTCGATAACAGGCATTGATCAGACCAGAGATAGCTTTTTTCTTCATGTCCTTATCAAAGTACGCAAAAGGCATACCTTCTGGCGCAATTTCATAAAGCAGCGCACGACCAACAGTGGTGTCTTTTACGCTATATGTTTTTGTCTTGTTATCGTCTTCATCAATAACAACTTCGCAAAGACGAACTTTAATCTTGGCCTGAAGTGCAACTACACCAGTCAAGTAAGCACGTGACACTTCTGAGGTGTCCGCAAATATCATGCCTTCGCCTTTGGCATTGATGCGTTCACGCGTCATCCAGTACAGACCTAACACCACGTCCTGAGATGGAACGATAATAGGTTCACCATTCGCGGGTGACAGAATATTATTCGTCGACATCATCAGGGCGCGCGCTTCCATCTGCGCCTCAAGTGATAATGGTACGTGAACCGCCATTTGGTCACCGTCGAAGTCAGCGTTAAACGCGGTACATACGAGTGGGTGCAACTGGATTGCCTTACCTTCGATCAAGGTAGGTTCAAACGCCTGAATACCAAGTCGGTGTAAGGTTGGTGCACGGTTTAGCATTACAGGGTGTTCGCGAATAACTTCTTCCAGGATATCCCAGACTTCAGAGCCTTCACGTTCCACCATCTTCTTGGCAGCTTTAATCGTTGTAGCAAGGCCACGACGTTCTAATTTAGAAAAGATAAATGGCTTGAACAGTTCCAGCGCCATCTTCTTAGGAAGACCACACTGATGTAATTTAAGAGTAGGACCTACCACGATCACTGAACGACCGGAGTAATCCACGCGTTTACCAAGCAGGTTCTGACGGAAACGACCTTGCTTACCTTTAATCATGTCAGCAAGCGACTTCAATGGGCGCTTGTTTGAGCCAGTAATAGCACGTCCACGACGTCCATTATCCAGCAGCGCATCCACGGATTCCTGTAGCATACGTTTTTCGTTACGTACGATGATGTCTGGCGCATTCAGATCAAGCAGACGCTTCAAACGGTTATTACGGTTGATAACACGACGGTATAAATCGTTCAGATCAGATGTCGCAAAACGGCCACCTTCCAGAGGGACTAATGGACGTAATTCAGGTGGCAAGACAGGCAAAACAGTCATCACCATCCATTCAGGATTGTTACCTGATTCCATAAACGCTTCAATCAACTTGAGACGCTTACCAAATTTCTTCAATTTAGTTTCTGACTTGGTGCCACCGATATCTTCACGGATCTGCTCAGCAGCATCTTTCAGGTCGAGGGTACGCATCAATTGATGGATAGCTTCTGCACCCATACGCGCATCAAATTCATCGCCATACTCTTCGATTGTTTCCAGGTACTGCTCATCGGTCAGCAACTGTCCACGTTCGAGTTCAGTCATGCCAGGCTCTACAACAACAAAGGCCTCGAAATAAAGAATGCGTTCGATATCGCGTAACGTCATATCAAGCAACAGACCCATACGAGAAGGCAGTGATTTCAGGAACCAGATATGAGCAACAGGTGAAGCGAGTTCGATGTGCCCCATGCGCTCACGTCTTACTTTTGCAAGCGTTACTTCGATGCCACATTTTTCACAAATAACACCGCGATGCTTGAGGCGCTTGTACTTACCACACAAACATTCGTAATCTTTTACTGGGCCAAAAATCTTGGCACAAAACAAACCATCACGCTCGGGTTTGAACGTACGGTAGTTAATCGTTTCAGGTTTTTTAACTTCACCAAAAGACCAGGAACGAATCTTTTGAGGTGACGCCAATCCAATACGGATAGCATCAAAGTCATCCATTGTTCCCTGTTGCTTTAAGATCTTTAATAAGTCTTTCACGCCGCGACTCCTAAATTTTCTAGGTCACTAAAAAATTAATAATAATTACTCTGACTGCTCTAGCTCGATATCGATGCCAAGCGAACGTATCTCTTTAAGTAATACGTTGAACGATTCTGGCATACCGGCTTCCATATAATGGTCGCCATCAACGATGTTTTTATACATCTTGGTACGTCCATTTACATCGTCTGATTTAACAGTCAACATTTCCTGCAGGGTATAAGCTGCACCATATGCTTCCAGTGCCCACACTTCCATCTCACCGAAGCGCTGTCCACCAAACTGAGCTTTACCACCCAGTGGTTGTTGTGTAACCAGACTATATGGGCCCGTTGAACGTGCATGCATCTTGTCATCAACCAGGTGATTCAGTTTCAGCATGTACATGTAACCAACCGTAACTTCGCGATCAAAGAATTCACCGGTTCGACCATCGATAAGCGGGGTTTGACCCGAGCGAGGCAAATCAGCTAAATCAAGCAGGTTTTTAATTTCGTTCTCATGAACACCATCGAAGACAGGTGTCGCAATCGGTACACCTTTGCGCAGGTTCAGGGACAGATCGATCACTTCTTGATCCGTCAGCGACTTAATATCTTCACTCTTGCCTTCAGTCTTGTTGTAAATGGCTTCGAGGAAAGTTCTCAGTTCAGCAATCTTCGCCTGTGCTTCAAGCATCTTGTTGATCTTCTTGCCCAGACCTTTAGCCGCCCAACCAAGATGCACTTCCAGCACCTGACCAATGTTCATCCGTGATGGCACACCAAGTGGATTAAGCACGATATCAACTGGCTCACCTTCAGCCGTATGAGGCATATCTTCAACCGGAACAACGGTAGAAATAACACCCTTGTTACCATGACGACCCGCCATCTTGTCACCAGGTTGCAGGCGACGTTTCACAGCAAGGTAAACCTTAACCATTTTCAGAACACCCGGTGCCAGATCATCACCGGTTGTGATTTTGTGTTTTTTCTCTTCGTACTTTGCTTCAAAGTCAGTACGTAATTGCTTAATCTGTTCAGAAATAGTCTCGAGCTGAGCATTGGCATCGTCATTGCGTAAACGAATTTCGAACCACTGTTCACGCGCGACCTCATCGAGGTAGGCCTTAGTAATCTTGCTACCAGCACTCAAACCATTGGGACCACCGTCCGCCAGTTTATTCAGCAACATCTGCTCAACACGATCATAGGTATCGTCTTCCATGATACGACGTTGATCGTATAAATCTTTCTGAACAGAAACTAACGCATCGTCTTCGATCTGCTTTGCACGGGTATCTTTATCCAGTCCATCACGAGTAAAGACCTGTACATCGATAACGGTACCAATCATTCCAGAAGGAACACGCAAAGAAGTATCTTTAACATCCGAGGCTTTTTCACCAAAGATGGCACGCAGTAGTTTTTCTTCCGGGGTGAGTTGTGTTTCACCTTTGGGTGTCACCTTGCCCACCAGGATATCGCCAGGATTTACTTCTGCGCCAATATAAACAATACCTGCTTCATCCAGTTTGGATAATGCAGCTTCGCCTACATTTGGAATATCGCCAGAAATTTCTTCGCTGCCCAGCTTGGTATCACGAGCAACGCAGGTCAGTTCTTCGATATGAATCGTGGTGTAACGATCTTCTTTAAGCACGTTCTCAGAAATTAGAATCGAATCTTCGAAGTTGTAACCATTCCATGGCATGAAAGCCACAAGCATATTCTGACCCAGGGCAAGCTCACCCATATCCGTTGAAGGACCATCAGCAAGAACATCACCACGCGCAATGACGTCACCAGGACGGACAAGCGGGCGTTGGTTAATACAGGTATTCTGATTTGAACGGGTGTATTTGGTGAAGTTGTAGATATCAACACCCGGTTCACCAGGAATCGTCTCGTCATCGTTTACCCGAACAACAACACGTGCCGCATCGACAGAATCAACCTTACCACCACGTTTAGCAACAATCGTCACTCCGGAGTCAATCGCAACGGTGCGCTCCATGCCGGTACCAACTAATGGTTTGTCAGCACGTAACGTGGGCACTGCCTGACGTTGCATGTTTGATCCCATCAAGGCACGGTTAGCATCGTCGTGCTCAAGGAAAGGAATCAGGGAAGCGGCTACCGAAACAATCTGCTTTGGAGATACATCCATGAATTCAATTTTGTCTGGTGTCGACAAAGTAAATTCATTTTGGTGACGACAAGGCACAAGCTCATCAACTAATTTACCTTTTTCCATTGTCGCGTTAGCCTGAGCAATCACATACTCACTTTCGTCGATAGCTGAAAGGTATTCAATATCGTCAGTTACTTTACAGTTATTGACTTTACGGTAAGGCGTCACGAGAAAACCATAAGGGTTTGTCTGTGCATACACCGCCAGCGAGTTGATCAAGCCAATATTTGGACCTTCAGGTGTTTCAATCGGGCAAACACGACCGTAGTGAGTAGGATGCACGTCACGCACTTCGAAACCGGCACGCTCACGCGTCAAACCACCAGGACCTAACGCTGAAATACGACGCTTGTGGGTAATTTCAGATAATGGATTATTTTGATCCATGAATTGTGACAACTGCGAGGAGCCAAAAAATTCCTTAATCGCCGCTGACACTGGCTTGGCATTGATTAATTCCTGTGGCATCAGGTTGTCAGATTCTGCCAGTGACAGGCGTTCCTTAACAGCACGTTCAACACGTACAAGACCCACACGGAACTGGTTCTCAGCCATTTCACCAACTGAACGAATACGGCGGTTACCCAGGTGATCGATGTCATCGACGATGCCCTTACCATTACGAATATCGAGCAACACATGGATTACACTGACAATGTCTTCAAAACTCAGAGTGCCATCACCGGTGGTCTCTTTACGACCTACACGACGATTAAACTTCATCCGGCCAACCGCAGATAAATCATAACGTTCGTCATTGAAGAATAAATTGTTAAACAAGTTCTCCGCTGCGTCTTTTGTTGGTGGCTCACCAGGGCGCATCATGCGATAAATTTCAACTTGTGCTTCTAATTGTGTGGTCGTTGAATCAATCGCCAGAGTGCTCGAGATGAACGGACCATGATCAATATCATTAGTAAATAACGTCTCAAACTTTTTCAGACCTGATTCTTTAAGCTGCTCTAGTACTTCTTCGGTAATTTCAGCATTTGCTGGAATCACAACTTCACCCGACTCGGTATCAATGACCTCATGAGCCATCATCTTGCCAAGCAAATACTCATCAGGCACATCAATCGAGGTAACTTTTGCTTTTTCAAATTCACGAATATGGCGAGCGGTAATTCGACGGCTTTCTTTAACCAGCGTCTTACCTTTTATATTAATGTCAAAGGTCGCGGTCTCACCACGTAAACGCTCTGCAACCAGATTCAGCGTAATACCATCTTTGGTGAAGTTGAATGTGTTGTTCTCGAAGAACATCTCAAGAATGTCTTCAGTTGTATAACCCATAGCACGCAACAGAATTGTGACAGGCAGTTTGCGGCGACGATCAATACGGGTGAATACACAATCTTTTGGATCGAATTCGAAATCGAGCCATGAACCACGATATGGAATAACGCGGGCATTAAATAAGAGTTTACCTGATGAGTGAGTCTTGCCACGGTCATGATCAAAAAACACACCCGGCGAACGGTGTAACTGAGAAACAATAACACGCTCAGTACCGTTAATAATGAAGGTACCGGTATCTGTCATCAAAGGCATTTCACCCATGTAGACTTCTTGCTCACGGATATCTTTTACCGTGGGTTTCTTTGATTCTTTGTCATAAATGACGAGGCGAACTTTGACACGTAGTGGCGCTGCGTAGGTTACTCCGCGCGTCAAACACTCTTTGGTATCAAAAGTTGGGATGCCCAGGCGGTAGCTGACAAATTCTAATGCCGCATTACCCGAGTAACTGGTTATAGGGAAAACAGACTTAAAGGCAGCATGCAGGCCCCGATCATCTCGATCTTCAGGAACAACACCCTCTTGCAGGAAGGCCTTATATGAGTTGATTTGCGTTGTTAGCAAGAATGGTACATCTAGTACAGATGCTTGCTTACCGAAATTTTTACGAATACGTTTTTTCTCGGTATATGAATAAGCCATTACTTTTCGCCCTCTGTCTGTTCATCATTCAGGTCTCGGAGAAAACTCCCCTACCGACCTGACAATATGTAAAACGCAAAAACACAACGGCGCTCGCCAGCGACCTTACGGTCACCAGCTCACACTATTGTCATGTTTTATAAGATAAAGATGCCACCTGCTGGTGCTTATTGCCGCCAGTGTAGCCGGTTTTTTCCCAAAATGGGAGTTTCTGCCTACACAAAAACAGGTGAAAAACCTTATTTAAGCTCGACAGTTGCGCCGGCTTCTTCCAGTTGTTTCTTAACATCTTCAGCCTCAGCCTTAGCCGCACCTTCCTTCACAGGAGCAGGAGCACTTTCGACTAGTCCTTTAGCTTCTTTCAGACCTAAACCGGTGATAGCGCGGACAGCTTTAATTACAGCTACCTTGTTGTCACCAAAGCCTGCCAGAACGACGTCAAATTCGTCTTTCTCTTCAGCAGCAGCGCCACCTTCAGCAGCAGCAGGTGCAGCAGCAACGGCAGCAGCTGCAGAAACGCCGAATTTTTCTTCCATCGCTTCAATTAAATCAACCACTTCCATAACGGTCATGCTTGAAATTGTTTCCAAAATGTCTTCTTTTGAAACAGCCATTTTGTATCTCCTAAATTTTAAAAAAGTTACCTCATCGCTGAGGCGTAAATATTCGAGTTAGCCCGCGGCTTTCTGATCACGAACTGCTGCAAAGGTGCGGACCATTTTGCCCGGAACCTCATTGATGGTACGGGCCAGTTTGGTGACAGGCGCTTGCATTACCGACATAAGCATACTGATTGCTTGATCTTTCGTTGGTAGAGATGCAAGGCGCTCAAGTTCGTTCGCAGCCAGCAGTTGCCCGCCTACTGATAACGATTTGACCACCAAATTTTCATGTTCTTTTGCAAAAGCCTTTACTACTCGGGCTGCTGAACCTGGATCCTCTTGTGAGAATGCCAAAATCAACGGACCAGTAAAGGTCTCGCTCATACATGCGTAGTCCGTACCTTCCACTGCGCGTTTTGCTAGTGAGTTCTTCACAATGCGAAGATACACACCGCCTTTGCGAGCCTCTGAACGCAGTTCATTCATCTCATTCGATGAAATGCCTGTATATTCAGCAGCTACCGCAGAGTGCGCAATGGCAGCAATTTCGGCGACATCAGCCACAATGGCTTTCTTTTCCTCAAGACTGAGTGCCACGCGAATTACCTCTCTTAAGTTACATTAATTTTGTGATGGTCTTTATTATTCATAAAGGCATCACAGCCAAATCGATGTGCCAATATTCCTGGCTCACCATCTACACGAGCTGAGCAACGCCAGTTACCTGACTCTCATTTATTTCATCCTCTATATAAGAAGCAGGATGCTACTCGTGGTCTTTGATGGATTCGTTCCCGCCTAATGTAAACCGGCGTAAACCGGTATAAAAATAACGAACAACGAAGCCACAAAGTTTGTATCAGGACAACGCTAACGCGTTACCCCAAAAGTCTTTTTACGCAAAAGCCGTGCTATCAACTGAAATACCGGGGCCCATGGTCGTGGAAACCGTTACTTTTTGCAGATACTGACCTTTTGCAGAAGCTGGTTTTGCCTTTTTAAGGTCAGCAACCAGTGCTTCCAGATTTTCTTTCAATTTAGTTGCATCAAAGTTTGCATTGCCGATAGGACAATGGATGATGCCGGCCTTATCTGTGCGATAACGTACCTGCCCAGCCTTGGCATTTTTCACTGCACCTTCAACATCAGGTGTCACCGTGCCCACTTTAGGGTTTGGCATCAGTCCGCGTGGACCAAGAATTTGACCAAGTGTACCGACAACACGCATAGCATCCGGGCTCGCAATGACCACATCAAAATCCATGTTGCCCTTTTTGATGTCTTCAGCGAGGTCTTCAAAACCAACGATATCCGCACCGGCGGCCTTGGCTTTGTCTGCATTTTCGCCCTGGGCAAAAACGGCAACCTTAATCGTCTTGCCAGTACCATGAGGCAAAACGGTTGAGCTACGAACAACCTGGTCTGATTTACGAGGATCAACGCCCAGATTTACCGCTACATCAACTGACTCGATAAATTTGGCTTTTGGCAAATCAATCACCAGAGACAGCGCCTCATCGAGTGCATATACCTTCTCGGGATCAACTTTTTCAGCGAATGCTTTTTGTTTTTTGCTTAACTTGGCCATTTACACGCCCTCCACGTCGATACCCATACTGCGTGCGGTACCTGCGATGGTACGCACTGCGGCATCCATATCGGCTGCAGTAATATCGGGTTCTTTAGTTTTGGCAATTTCTTCTAATTGCGCACGGTTCACTTTGCCAACCTTATCGCGGTTAGGCACGCCAGAACCCTTGGGAATACCTGCCGCTTTCTTCAATAAGATAGAAGCTGGGGGGGTCTTGGTGATAAAAGTGAAACTGCGGTCACTGTAAACAGTGATCACAACAGGAATCGGCAGACCCTTTTCAACTTGTTGGGTCTTGGCATTAAACGCCTTACAGAATTCCATGATGTTGACACCGTGCTGACCTAGGGCAGGACCAACAGGTGGTGATGGATTCGCCTCATTAGCGGGCACTTGTAGCTTAATATAAGCTTCAATTTTCTTAGCCATTTTATAAACTCCTTAATCGGGTGCAATCGCCTGGCAAAGGCTCCCCGGACAGTTCAAACCTTTCAAAACCGCCAAAACAGGCCATTTTGAACAAAAATTCGCTCATTTCTTTCTCGCCCCACACGTCCCATGGCCTAAAATCGGGCTAAAAATTAGCTTCGGAGACGGGTGAGGGAGCCGGATTATACACAAACTCCCCTACAAGAACAAAATATAATCAGCCTTTTTCGACTTGACCAAATTCCAGGTCAACGGGGGTGGAGCGACCAAAAATAGACACTTCCACACGTAAACGGCTCTTATCGTAGTCCACTTCCTCAACCACACCGTTGAAGTCGTTAAAGGGGCCCTCGGTGATTCGTACCACTTCACCAGCCTCAAACAGAATCTTGGGCCGGGGTTTCTCCGCACCTTCTTGCACGCGATTCAGAATTTCTTCTGCTTCACGATCTGTAATCGGAGCGGGTTTATCTGAGGTGCCACCAATAAAGCCCATGACTTTAGGCACGTCTTTGACCAGGTGCCAGGTGTCATCATTCATATCCATTTGTACGAGCACGTAACCAGGGAAAAACTTTCTATCCGATTTACGCTTTTGCCCATCTCGCATTTCGACCACTTCTTCTGTGGGCACCAACACTTCACCGAAATGATCTTCCATTTCGTGCAATTTAATACGTTCTGCCAGTGATCGCTTTACTTGCGCTTCAAAACCAGAATATGCGTGAACAACGTACCAACGAAGACTCATCTGAATTGCCCTGTAATTAAAGCAGTGACGTTACGGCCCACTTGAGGACCGAGTCAATAAAGAAAATAATTAAACCCAAAATAGCCACCGCAACCACAACAATCAACGTGGTTTGTGTTGTTTCACGACGCGTTGGCCATACCGTCTTGCGCATTTCCATGACGGCTGCACGAGAGAAAGCTATCAACTGTCCACCCAACTCGGTGGTTGCAGCAATACCAGAAGCCACACCAATTACAACGAGTAATCCAAGCACCCGATAAAAGATACTCGGAACCTGCTCTTCTACTATATAGAAAGCAGCAATACCCGCTGCGACGAGCAAAATTGCAAATCCAAGTTTCAACTTATCGAACATCTAAACACAACCTTGTAATGGCAGGCCAGGAGGGAATCGAACCCCCAACCTACGGTTTTGGAGACCGTCGCTCTGCCAATTGAGCTACTGGCCTTCTCTACATTAAAAAAATACAGGGACAGGCCTAGCCTGCCCCTTAATACACCTTTACTTCTTACTCAAAGATCCCGATTTTACTCAAAGATTTTTGCTACAACACCCGCACCCACGGTACGACCACCTTCACGAATCGCGAAGCGTAAACCATCTTCCATCGCAATCGGGGCAATCAGGGTCACAACCATATTGACGTTGTCGCCAGGCATAACCATTTCAGTCCCTTCAGGTAAGTCACAGGCACCCGTCACGTCCGTGGTACGGAAGTAAAACTGGGGACGGTAACCATTGAAGAAAGGGGTGTGGCGTCCGCCTTCTTCCTTGCTCAAGACATACACTTCCGCCTCGAACTTGGTGTGGGGCTTGATAGAGCCTGGCTTACATAACACCTGTCCACGCTCAACATCTTCACGTTTGGTACCGCGCAGAAGGACACCGACGTTATCGCCTGCACGTCCTTCGTCCAGTAATTTACGGAACATTTCAACACCGGTGACGGTGGTGGTCACGGTATCTTTAATACCGACGATTTCAACGTCTTCGCCGACATTCACGATGCCGCGCTCAATACGTCCGGTCACAACCGTGCCGCGACCTGAGATAGAGAAAACGTCTTCGATCGGCATCAGGAAGGTGCCATCAATCGCGCGCTCGGGCTCTGGGAAGTAAGAATCCATCGCTTCAACTAGCTTGATGATGCTCGGAACACCGATGTCGCTGGTGTCGCCTTCTAATGCTTTCAGGGCCGAACCGGTTACGATGGGGGTGTCGTCACCCGGGAAGTCATAGCTGTCGAGCAGCTCACGGATTTCCATTTCTACCAACTCTAATAATTCTTCGTCATCCACCTGGTCCGCTTTATTCATGTAGACCACGATATAAGGCACGCCGACCTGACGTGACAGCAGGATGTGCTCACGCGTTTGTGGCATGGGGCCATCCGCCGCTGAACAAACCAAAATAGCACCGTCCATCTGAGCAGCACCGGTAATCATGTTTTTCACATAATCCGCGTGTCCAGGACAATCAACGTGGGCGTAGTGGCGTACGTCTGATTCATATTCAACGTGAGCCGTCGCAATCGTGATACCGCGTGCGCGTTCTTCGGGCGCACTGTCAATATTCGCGTAGTCTTTAAACTCGCCGCCGTGCTTCTCTGCCATTACTTTCGTAATCGCGGCCGTTAATGTCGTTTTACCGTGATCAACGTGGCCAATCGTGCCCACGTTAACGTGCGGTTTGGTTCGTTCAAATTTTTCCTTGGACACAATGCCCTCCTTTATCTCTTGTTTACAATCTATTTGGTTTCAATATATATAGTTACAACAAATTACTTAAATATGGAGCCTATGTCCGGAATTGAACCGGAGACCTCTTCCTTACCAAGGAAGTGCTCTACCCCTGAGCTACATAGGCATAACTGCCTCGTTTCGCTCGTAATATGGAGCGGGTGATGGGAATCGAACCCACATAGTCAGCTTGGAAGGCTGAAGTTCTACCACTAAACTACACCCGCAAAACACTAACTTAGAGCGCTATCGCTGCTCTCATCACCGTAAATATTGGTGGAGGGGGGTGGATTCGAACCACCGAAGGCGGAGCCGTCAGATTTACAGTCTGATCCCTTTAGCCACTCGGGAACCCCTCCGCGAGCAAGCTGCGTATTGTCGTCATCTGACTATACCGTGTCAACTAGAAGGAGCCGAAAAAGCCTTGATTTTCGGGTGGTTCGGGGCAGATCAGGAAGTGATCGCATCATGTCGAGGAAATTTAGCCCTGAAAACTGGTCGGTCACTAAACTGAAGCCGATTTTTGCGACAAAAGCACCCGCGAGCAAACGAGAAAAACAGGAGTTTCTTGCCGCCAAGAATAAAAAAGGGCAGCTATACGCTGCCCTTCAAATATGGTGCCGCCCTGCTTTGAACCGCTGCGCGGTCCATGCAGGATTCCCTACGCTTCGCTCCGGTTACGCACGGAATCGTCTGCTTTACGAAAAATAAAAAAGGGCAGCTATAAGCTGCCCTTCAAATATGGTGCCGCCCTGCTTTGAACCGCTGCGCGGTCCATGCAGGATTCCCTACGCTTCGCTCCGGTTACGCACGGAATCGTCTGCTTTACGAAAAATAAAAAAGGGCAGCTATAAGCTGCCCTTCAAATATGGTGCCGACGCACGGACTCGAACCGCGAACCTACTGATTACAAATCAGTTGCACTACCAATTGTGCTACGTCGGCAATATTTTACTTGTACTCTACACGCCACATTGTCTTGCCCTGCTTTGACCTCTACGCGTTTCATGCAGGTTTCCCTACGCTGCGCTACGGTCCACTACCAATTGTGCACTGCTTTGAACCGCTGCGCGTTTCATGCAGGATTCCCTACGCTGCGCTACGGTCCTACGTCGGCGTGGGGGCGAATTGTAGTACATCACACCACATCCCGCTATATGTCAGAGCGCTATCTTTTAAAGAAATGCACCTGTTAACAGCTACGATCAGTTTGTCCTATGTTGGGATGACGTTCCCTGAAGGTATCGAGCACTTCGGGCAGGAGCTGTTGCTCCTGGGGCCAATCCAGCCAATATTCACGTAGAGGCAGATCTACCTGGCGAATCTTGATTTTAAAACCGAGAGCCTTAATCTCGTCATAACGTTTCTGGGCCAGCTCAGATCTTGAGAAGACGCCCAGTGAAACAGCATTGGCTTGAGCCCCAGTGACTACTAAAAAATAGTCTTTCACATCTTTGCTTTTCAGATTTCGGACATGGGCCTTTGCCAGCTTACGGGAACTCTCCGGAGGAATCAGCACCCAAAAACCTTTGCGTGTGTTGTCTTTACTCATGCGCCGTTCGGCGGAGATACCCAACGATATCAATTCCTTACGGATGACATTAGCGGCTTTCTTCTTCTTGAATGGCCCAAGCGTATTACAGCGCGCCGTAGTTGGCTCGACACCTGTAGGGCCGTCTGCACTAGCTTGCTCTTGCTGAGCAAGGTATTCCTTGAGCAAGACCAGACGCAAATTATCATCATCCACTGGAGCCTGGACACTATTGAGCTCGACACTTCGATAGTGCCACAAGCCAAAACCAAGGTTGGCCAACAGCAATGTATAGATAATCCATTTCATAGTGTTTAAATCTTAAATAGTGTTTTGATCTTAAGCGGCCGTCGCGATAAGTGCCAGACCTTTTAAAACAAGTAATGGCTCAAATACATAAGGGCATTGTAACGTATCTTTAATTTGTTCGGCATCTCCACCGGTTAAGTAACAGGCTGGTTTTTCCGATGAACCTGCTGCCATTAATCGCTTGCTCAACTGAGAATAAGCACGATCAATCAGACTGCTCAGCGCATAGTGTGTTCCAGAGGCAATCCCCTGCTCTGTCGATTTCCCAAAAAGTTCCGGGCCACTCACGTCAGTATTGATCGTCTCAAGTTTCATGTTGGTACCTGACAGCAATGCCTTCCGACTAAGTACTAAACCAGGGTGGATCAAACCACCTAAGTGCCGTCCTTGACCATCAATCGCGTCGATCGTTAACGCGGTCCCTGCATCAACCACTAATGCTGCCGACTGAACTGCATGATAAACCGCAACCATCGCCGCCCATCGATCACTACCGAGACGTTCTGGTTCTTTATAAGTATTGGTGAGACCCAAACCTTTGGAAGGACTGGTTATAAACTCCGGGACCATTTGCCATTTTTTTTCGAAGATGTCGTTCAGCTTCTGTTTGTGTTGCTCGGAGCCAACACTGCTGATCAAAATGCGCTCGGGTACTTCACACTCATCCCAGTTCGCTTCAATTTTTGAATCCGGCGAGACAATGTGCACCTGTAACAGTTCACCCGTTATGGTTGCCATTGCCCACTTCAAACGGCTATTCCCATTGTCGATTAACAAATAACTCATTTTGTAGATCTCTTTACTGGTTTCTTTAGTGGCCGCAATTTAATTTCACCCGAATAAAAACGCTGCAACTGTCCTTGTTTCTTGCCTTCTTGCTGTAATCCAGGCTCCTCAATTAATAATGCCCCTTGTTGATCGATACCTCGGGCAATACCTTTAATTTCCCGATCACCAAGACGAAGCAGCACCTCTGAATCCATGTAACTATCCCACTGCATCCAACGATCACGAAAAGCATCCAGACCTTTTTCCTCAAACTCATTAAGTGCAGCCATAATATGGATCAGCAGTTGCGCAGCCAACTCATTACGTGAAAGCCCGGTGTCGCAAATCTGATTGAGGGCAATCCAGGGTTGATCGATCTTTTCCGCTTCCGAATCTGACATACTGACATTCAGACCAATCCCCATCACAACCGCGTACGGACCGTGACTTTCGCCGTGCATTTCCAGCAGTATTCCACAGAGTTTGCGTCCGTTCACGAGTATATCATTTGGCCATTTTAGCTGGGCCGAATCCACACCAATTTTTCTGAGTAATTCCACTATGGCGACACCCACAGCCAAACTCAGCCCGGTAATATCGTTGGGGATAGGACTAAATTGATAAAGAATCGAAAAATATAGATTGCCACCAAAAGGAGAAATCCACTGTCGGCCATGGCGTCCGCGTCCCGATGTTTGCTGTTCAGCAAACACGGCCTTGCAACCACTGCTTTCGGTCGCGACCTGCTTCATCAAGTACTGATTGGTTGAATTAATACTGAGAAATGTTTCGATAGTCAACGTCGGGAACTCATTCGCGATAAGACCAGAGATAGTGTCACTATTTAGCAACTCAAGGGATTGTGACAATCGATACCCCTTGCCCGTCACCGCATGAATATCTAATCCGTAGTCAGACTGAAGTGTCTTGATATGTTTCCAGATCGCGGCCCGGGTAACACCTAAACTTTCAGCCAATTGCTCCCCGGAATGAAAACGACCGTCAGTAAGATTTTCCAGTAATATGTGTTGAAGTGTCATAGCAATAGTTAATTATAACTGACCACTACTTTTCACTTCCAGATAACGATTGACAATATTTATCGGTAAATCTTGCGGCATGACATCTGTGTACAGCACACCCGCACCATCTATTTTCTGATGGGCCTCGCGACGATACCCAAGATAATGTTGTGCCGAGGCATGGTTCAGAGCATGTTCAAAACCATGAACATCCTGGTTAAGTAATTTATTAATTGCACTTTCCTGCATGCTGGCTAATAAAACCAGATGCCGTTTACGCATAATCTTTAACGCTGGGATCAACTCATCGGTGTCTTCGTCGCGCAAGTTAGTGATCAGAACAATCAAGGCGCGACGCTTTTGACGCTTCATCAACTCTGTTGCAGCACGGCTGTAATCTGGCGATAACAGGCTTGGCTGTAAATCATAAATTGAATTGAGAATGCTATTAACATTGCCGATTGATTTTCGGGGAGGGATCCAGCGTTCATCACCACTAAAGGTCATTAAGCCAACCGCATCACCCTGACGTAAGGCTACATGTGACAACAGCAGGATCGCATTAAGCGTATGATCAAAATGACTTAACTGATCATCATGTGCCAACATTCTACGGCCACAATCAACCAGAAATATAATTTGTTGATCCCTTTCCTCCTGGTAATCGCGTGATATTAATTTGTTAGTGCGTGCAGTCGCGTTCCAGTCAATTTGGCGAAGCGAATCCCCATCCCGATATTCCCGCAATTGATGAAAATCCAGGCCTTCACCTCGGCGGCGTTTTTTCAGAATACCCATCTGGTTAAGACGTTGGTCGGTTGCCAACAGAGAATATTTCATTACGCTGGAAAAATTAGGATAGTTTCTCACTTCAGACACTAATGGTTGAATAATATTTCTCTTCCACAACCCCAGCACCGAAAACATCCTAATCTGAATCTGTTTAAACTCGACCGGTCCACGCACAATTGGTTTGACACGATAACTAACCTTGAGCCAGTTCTGTGAAGGGATGCTTATTTTGAGCGGCAAACCTTCATACTCAAGTTCCTGAGGAACATGATCAAAAATCTCCAGTTTGATCGGATAGCGATAACGATTATGCAACGTCAATTCAACGTTTGCCCACGCACCCAGCGAAAGCGCATGCATAACATCACGTTCGATCTTTATATGTCGTTTACTAAATATACTCAGTGCATCAGCAATCATGACGCCAATAAATATATAAGCGACAATTCGCCATTCCTGGGTGTAGCCAGGTAAAAATCCTGTCGCTATCGCAAATAGAAATAGCGACAGAATTAACCATACACTTCGTAGCGCTGGAATCATATGCGAGGTGCATCCACGCTATCGAGAAGGTTTTGCAAAATTGTATCCGGCGTCTGGCCTTCAATTTCCATTTCAGGTGATAAAGCGATGCGATGTCGCAACCCAGCAATCGCAATACTCTTAATATCATCGGGCGTGACAAAATCATTACCATGTAACAAAGCTGCTGCACGACCGGCACGCAACAGGGCAATACCACCACGGGGGCCAGCACCAATACTAATGCCAGGCCAGTTGCGCGTTTGCCGAACAATGTTTACCGCATATTCGCTTACGCGCGTATCGACAGTTAATTCTGCCGTGACTTTTTGTAAATTGATTATATGTTCCGCATTTACCACTGCCTGAATATCATCGACATTGATCGCATCACCAATCGAATTTGAGGTAACGTTATGTACCAGTTTGTATTCTTCACTCTGATCAGGATAGTCGATCATGATCTTCAACAGAAAACGATCCAGTTGAGCCTCGGGTAACGGATAGGTACCTTCCTGTTCAATGGGATTTTGTGTTGCCAGTGTCATAAATGGAGGATCGAGTTTTAATGGCTTGCCCTCAATGGTGACCTGCTGTTCCTGCATCACTTCCAGCAGCGCAGCCTGTGTTTTAGCAGGAGCACGATTAATTTCGTCAGCTAAAAGCAAGTTGGTGAACACCGGACCTTTGCGTATTTTGAATGATTCACTCTTGAGATCATACATAGCATGTCCCGTTACATCACTTGGCATCAGGTCTGGCGTGAATTGAATTCTGGAAAAATTGCCATTAAATGTTTTCGCCATGGCACGAACCAACAAGGTCTTGCCTAAACCAGGCACACCTTCAATAAGTACATGGCCTGATGCTAGCAAGGCAATGATGACCTGATCGATAACGCTGCTTTGACCGACAACTGCTTTTGAGATTTCATCTCTCAGCTTATTAACAGTTTGGCTTGCAGCCTGGATATGTTCAGAGGATATCCCTGATGCGTTATTCATAGTTTCTTCCTTATTTTGCTGAATACTTCAATGATTGCGGTAAACTCAAGCTCTCGTTCCGCCGATTTGGTTGTAATCGCGAGATACACTTTCTCTTCATTTAGTCCTGCCAGTTTTGCCAGTTTCCCGGCCCGTTCTTTGTCTGACAACCTCACCCACAACGGATGTGTCTGCACAATCTGTTCATGTAATGCCTTTTGCACACTAGCCAGTAATTCTTTTCGATTGCGACTACGCCACTGATAATGTCCGGTTGACACAATGTGTTCACTCATACTCCGTCTAACTGCTTGCGGATCGGGCGCCACCGGCCCAAACCGTCGAGAGGCATACCATAGCCAGAACAGAACAAACATGATAAAGCTGATGAATATCGGATACTGTTCGTTATACAAAATTGATAACAATGAAGGGTTGTCGTCATTGCGTATGATCCAGAGTTTTCTATCTGAATTATTGATATGCACAAGCGTATGTAAAAAAGCAGCGTGGTCCTCTTTATCCAAATTAGCGTTAGTCATAAACTCAATCCCACTAAGCAAGGTTACCCATCCCTCATCAATGTGAAATTCGAGTAATTGAGATCCTTTTTTACCTTGCACTTCCCATGATGTCTCATAGCGCTCTTCAGTTGTCATCCATTTACTTTGTATGAATCTCACCTTCTTATCTTCAATCTTGTCATTGATTTGTATATTCAGCGTAGAACTGTGTTCAGGTGATTCTGTATCGCCATCTTTGTCCTCCGCCTCACCTGTCTCCGAGTCAGACCCAGGTTTCGATTCAGATTCCTGTTCATCATCTACGAACTCACCCAAAAACATTTCAACCATGGGTTCGATATCAAATTCGCGCTCTGAAGTTACACCCAGCGTTTCAAACAATTCATCTTTTCGGTCAGCATCTTTTTTTGAATCATAACGAGCCAATACAATCAGGTGCCCACCCTTTCTTATCCAATCCATTAGTTCTGCGACTCTGTCAGTACTAATATCGTAACGCTTGGTAGGGATGAACAAAACATCATTGGTATCCGGCATTTCTTTAAGTTCAAGAATGCTAGGCAAACTCTTAATTTCCATATTGTATTTTTTCAGGAATAATTCTGCCGCGTAGAAACGGTTAGTCGCCGCCTCGCCGCTATATCCTGTATTAATTTCTTTTTCATAGCGCTCATAACTTGTCAGGAACCAGCCAATAAGCGAACCAACAAGGACGGTAACAACCGCAACTATAATCAGCGTTACGCGATTCATGTGTGATCACCAAAGTGCTGTGTCCAGCGTTGACTTAAATCACGCATTAACGCGTCATCGGGTAAACGATGCGCATAGGCCGCGTGCTGCCAGGTTGTTGTCAGTTTTCTAAAGTACGCAACACTCTCAGCATCTGGTTTCGCATCATGGTTAATCACAATACGAATACAATCGCCTTCCGTGGCACTACCTCGCAAATTAATACCATTACGATGTACTAAGGTAGTTAATACTCCCCTGTACAATAAGCTAAGCGCTACAAGCGGGTCGTTTTTATTCCACAAGTCCATCGCAGCCAGCCCAACGTCATCAGGTAACGACTCGGGTGTGATCTCCAGTCCAAATAGCGACTTAGGTAACTTCTTGTTTATCTTATGTGAACTTGGCATAGCGATCGGCGACCACCGAAGATAAAAAATAATCGCCATCACTACCAGTGCTGCCGCGGCTATCCATAATATGAGTTCACCTATCGAGCCTAAACCAAAGCTTAGCCAACTGAAATCTGATGACGATCCATCACTTTTTTCTTTTTTCTTATCCTTTTTTTCGTCTTTCTTTTTTTTCTTATCTATACTTCGCCAGGCGGTAACGGTTTTTTTGCCCCCAAACTCATCCTGTTGCATAATTTCGTTAATCGTTTTCTTTGCCTCGGCATTAGTTAGCGCAGCATTTTCTTCCGCATATACAGAGTCAACTGACGGCAAAGCAAAACCCAGAGTGAAAACCAGCAGCAACATGGCGACCGAACGATAGTTTTGCGGATTGCGTACTCGCTGTGCCAGTTGCCTGAACGCAATCTCGATATCCCAGCCTTCCAGTTGTGTGCGCCGATTGATATAGAGGGCGAACCCACCTGCTACATAAAATGGCTCGACAATCATGTAAGTGATATAAATTAAAAAGTTAATCACCCATCCGGCCCACCAAACTTCATACCCATCATCAGGAAATAGTGCACGACCAATCGCATTGGTGTAATAGTCTGGCGCAAACATAAAAATCAGCCCGAGAAGGCTGAAAAAAATAATGAGCTCCATCACAATACACATAAAGGTCAAACCAAAGGCGCTACCACCTGAGACTTTTTTTAATACGCGGGAGCGTTGAACACGATCATTGCCAAATAGCTTTTCCAGCTGCCATATAGGTAGATTGAATGAACGCGTGGGATCAAACCGAAAAACGGTCAACATCTTTATAAGGTGTGGAAATACCAGGCCAGGTATCGCCTTATTAATTTCTCGTGAGGACTCAACGTTACCAAATAGTGCCCGGCTAATTATATGTAAAGGAACACGATCATAAAGCGGTTTCAACCACCAGAAAATAATAGCCGCCCATATGTAATGGTTAACCAGAACAATATTGATAAGAATAAAGATTGGCAAGGTAAGTACTAACCAGCTTAGTGCAAGCTTTTTCCACCACTGCTGTACCATCATAAAACCGAGGTCAACCGCTTCCCAGGGTTTGCGGGGTCTGACCCGTGCCGTCATCTTGTCAATCTGCACGACGACGCCCTATAAACATGAAGTAAAAGCCAATAAATCCCCATAGGAAATATCCGACAACAAACTTAATATCCGGGCTAATACTCGCCTTGGATGACCAGAATGCCTCAAGGAATGCGGCAACCACCAGCATCAGGATCACACCATAGACCAATTTCAGACTAATTTTTCCTTCTCGCTTTAGCGCCTCGCTGCGAGAATATAATCCAGGTCGGATCAATGCGCCTCCTAACTTCAGGCCCGCCATGCCAGCAATAACGATCGCGGTCAATTCAAATGAACCATGACCAATCACAAAAGAGAGAAATGTTTCGGAATAACCAATCTGAATCAAATGCCCGGCAACCGCACCAATCGAAAGGCCGTTGTAGATTAAAAAGAAAATGCTACCCAGTCCAAATAACATGCCTCCAGCAAAGGTCCGAAAACCGACACTGATGTTGTTATGAATATAATAACCAAACATCAGAAAATCATCATCCGACTCGCGCTCCGTGCCGATATGTTCAGCATCTGGATCGTACATCGAACGAAACTGGCTGACTTGCTCCGGGGGTAAAACACTATAAACCAGTTCTGGGTTTTCCTGAATTGCAAATCCTATCCCTAATAATGGGCCGTAAAATAATAAATTGGCCAACCAGAACAGGCGCCAATACTTTCGGATCAAGGATGGAAATTCATAAAACACGAAATTAGCAAAACCACTAACGCTATTACTTTTAGCACGATACAAATATTGATGCCCACGCAATGTCAGTTGATTTAAATACTCAACCAGGTGCGCTGAATAATTTCTTGATTGCGCTAATGAGAGGTGATGACACAATTGCCGATACATATGCGGGATATCGACAGACGCTGCTGACTCTGGTCGCTGGGCCTTGGGAATTTCCTTATCCTGCGAATTTAACCAGCGCTCAAATTCCTGCCACTGCGGTTGATATTTTTCTGTAAAACTATCCTGATTCATCGCCGACCCATCATCCAGTTAGCATATTGCAGTATGCTTTGTACTGCTTGCTCATCTTTTTCATGCGTAACATCTTCCAATATGTTCGCTAACTCACTGGAACGTTGCGGGGTAAATAACTTGACTCGCTCTGCATACTGAATGATCGCCTTTTGCTCGAGTGGAGCCAGTGGAATCGGCGGAGTCTTTGGTGCCAAACTGATGATGTCACTCGCTTTCGATAATTTGTCCTGATAAACCACGATGGTACCGGCGGTCATATCACCTAGTCTCTTAAAATCACGATTAAACAACATAGAGATCAGACCAACGCCATAGAACAATGGGAGGAAATCAACACTGCGCAATAGATTTCTCAACAATGATGACTGCAGTGTTACCTCGGTACCATCATCATGTACCACTTTTATCCCCATCGAACGTTTTCCTGGCGTCGCACCCTTGTTATACAACTCAAACACAACCGGATAAAACCATTCCATTAAAAACACGATAATAAAATAGAGCCCCTGTCCAAAGGTGCCAAAAATGCTAACGACAGTACCCAGCGCAATATAAACCGCAAAACGAATTAATAAATCAATCATCCATGCATAACCCCGCACAACCGGGCCGGCCAGTCGCAAGCCTAATTCCACACCTTCAGGGGTTTCTATCGATCGTCGTGTATCTAACATCAGGGCTATAATTTAATAAAAGGTAATCGCGATTAGTTATTATTAAGCTGTTGTTCCAACTCTTCCAATCGCTGCTGTTGTTGTAATTGTTCCTGTTCAGCATTCTGGGCCTGTTCGAGATAGCTGTTATATGCAGGAATTGCGATAGCAGCAAGAATGCCAATAATCGCAATAAAAATGAACGGCGCTACAACTGCAAAAACAATTTGCACGGTTGAATTTGGCTTGGGTGGCAAACCAAATTTGTTAGCAGTTTCTGTACCCGGCACAAACAAAAGTGCGAGCAAGAATAAAATATTAACTACTGGAATCAGCATGACTAAAGACAACCAGCCTGATGCATTGAAATCATGACAGCGTTGAATTATCACTAATAATTGATAAACAATGAACGTCGCATAGAGAAGTAACATAACGGCCGACATAATCACAGAGACCGTACCGCCCCCATCTTCTGCCATAATAGGAATGACGATGGCTGAAATTATTCCAATCACAGCAGAAAAAGCCATCAGGACCGCAAAAGGAATTGTAATATAGTAATTTATGAAACGTACTCGCCCCATCCGCCCATTGGGAGAGAAGACCTTAACATTGGCAAAATCCTGTCCAGAATTTGCTTCAACTGAGCTTTGTGGCGCCTGGTATTGATTAATTTCTGACATGCTTCCCCCAAACAACAAAAATGGTATTTCACTGGATAAACCAGTCAACTGCGCCAGATCTATTTCTGGTCTGACTTACCTGGATTATATTATCTTATATATAAGAGTGTGGCTAACCTGACGTTGCCCCGACATGGCTCCGACATGGACCCAACACTGCTCAGGTAGCCCATCACCTAATGGTATAACTTAGTAAAATTATGGCAATTGATCCAGTGGCAGTAATAACAACTTCTCAGTATGCTATATTATTAAATGCTTATTTAAAAACAGCCAGTAGGCTAGAATTTATTCTCTCTGGCCATAAACTACAGATACACTGACTCTTATGCGGACACTTCTCTTGTTTGGATTTTTATTATCATTATTTGGCTGCCAACAAAAGCTCATCATGGTCAACAAGGTTGATGGCTGTCCTGTTACCCTGGATCATACGGTGCGCAAACTTAATGGCGAACAAAAGATAAATCTTTGCAAAGAATATCTTGGCAAGGTCGTGCTAATCGTCAACACTGCGAGCAAGTGTGCCTTTACCGATCAATACGACGGGCTTGAGAAACTCTATTCCAAATACAAGGAAAAAGGATTGGTCGTACTGGGTTTTCCATCTAACGAGTTTGGTAACCAGGAACCTGGCGATGAAAAACAGGTACAGGATTTTTGTCGCCTCACCTATGGCGTGCAATTCCCGATGTTTGCCAAGAGCCATGTCAAAAAAGATAACGCTGATCCCTTGCATAAAACCCTTGGGGAACTGACTGGCACTTATCCAAAATGGAATTTCTATAAATATTTACTGGATCGGGATGGCAATATTGCTGGCACCTACTCCAGCCTCACCAAACCACTTGATTCCAGTTTAGAAGCCATGATTGAGACATTGCTAAAGCAGCCTGATCAATAAAGGATATCTAAGGCACGATCTCAATCGGTGTGCCGTTTTTAACCCTACGCCATATATCTTCAATCGCTGCATTAGAAACCGCAATACACCCATCGGTCCAGTCGCGATGGCGGTAGAGTGATTCGTTATCATCCATTCCATTCGGCAAGCCATGAATAAATATCTCACCACCCGGTGACTGACCTTTTGCCTGAGCCCGTTTGCGATCGGCTTTATTCGGATAATTAATATGCAACGATAAATGAAATTGGCTTGCTGGATTTCGGTAATCGATCAGGTACTTGCCTTCCGGTGTACGACTATCACCTTGTCGTTGTTTATGACCAGTTGGTTGATGGCCAAGACCAATAGCATACGATTTTACAATCTGACTTTTATACATCAAATGCAGCTGCCGTTTTGATTTAACGACATAGACTTTATCAATCTGCACTGACTCGACTGCATTGACCGTAAATGCCACACACAATCCCAGCAACCAACAATAGCGCAACATAAACTCACCAGAGAAAACTTTTCTCTGATCAATTTAAATCAAGACAGGGCTGGGATTGGTAAACTCCTGGTAAAAATCAGGAGCAAACATTTACATTGAATTTACGATTGAGAGACTTTCAACGATTTACCTTTGATGATCTACCTTGCTGCTTTTCTTTCTTCGCTTACCAGTTTCAAGGTATGCCGACAGCGCAAATGAATTTTTCCCCGCGCCAGTTGAATACAACGCTTGTGTTCAAAGTCTTTAAGGATACGACTCACCATCTCGCGAGTTGTGCCCAGCTCCTGAGCCAGTTCACTGTGTGTAATCGTGATCGGTTTGCTACAGGACTGCTCAAATTGATGATTTAACCAACAGGCAATGCGCAGATCCAGTCGATCAAAGGCAAAGCCAGAAACAAGATCAACCATGTGTGATAACCGTTCGGTCAGCGTACGCAGCACATAGTTGCGGAAAGTAGTCGACTCATCCAACGCCTTCTGGAAAATCTGCCGTGAAATAACCAGACCCTGCATCTCGCTCTCAGTTTCTGCCATGATTGGATACGACAGGCCGTTAACCAGGTTGTTCAGGTTATGGACACATAACTGGCCGGGTTCGACACGGTATAGTGTCACTTCGCGACCTTCCGGTGAATTCTTATAAACCCGCACCGTGCCTTCGACGATAAGCATCAGGTGTTTGCATTCCATCGCCTCATGAAACAGTACCGAATTGGCCTCAAAGCTCACCATTTTGGCCTGGTTTAACATCGTCCAGCATGCCTCATCAGCATCCCGGGTTAAGGCTGGATATTTGGACAGCAGAGAATTCAGGTGTAAATGCACACCTTCCACTTCAGAAGCAGCAATAGAGGGTACAGCCGACATGTTGACCTCCTAATCTGGCGCGTTGAACTTCAACACCCCATCAAAAAAACAGTAAAAATGGCTCTCCCCCATCATTTCTGCCCGAGCAGCGGTCACGCTTTAGACGCAACCAGTATACGGTATTGTTCAGCGATCAGGATCAAAATTATGTACCTTATGTCACATAAGAAAGAGAGGTAAAAATCGGGAGATCTAGAGCAAGATCAGAGCGTTATAAAGAAAAGTACGAGTGATTCCGTAAACCAGGTATTGTCGATAGGTACAAAAATTGGAATGTGGGAGCCGATCGGCCCCCACAGAACCTTATTTCAGTAGACCGATTTAGAAATTCCAGCCCCAACTTACTTCAGCCTCATTTTGTGACATTTCAATAGTCACGTTTTGAGAGGGATTTAAAGGGTTGGCACCTGTTACGCTATTACTAAATCCATGCATAAATTGAAAACTTAACTCACTAGCCTTGCCGGTCTTAGTTGTGAATCCAAGTGTAAGATGGTCTTCAATTACCGCTGGAGCAAGAATGTTAAACAGGGTCTCTGACTCAGGGATAGGTTGTTCACCATGACTAAAACCTACCCGCCAGGTCCAATCTGGACTGGTTGAGAATTGGTAACCTAATTTGTAGATGGTCATATCGTCCCAACCAAAACCTGCGCCTTCTGAGCCACCAAGGCATCGATTAGCATTATCTCCTGCTGCACAACTATTTGAGGCGCCTACAAGATAAGATATTGGGTTAGAAATCGCTGCAATATCACTGTACATAATCTGTTGGACATCGAAGGTAAGCCTGCTTTTTGGTGCCATTTTCCAGGCCAGGCCAACAGTCCATGTTTCAGGAATATCGAAGTCACCATTTTCAGCAAACAGACCACTGTATTTATCAAACTCATCCATTTCCATTCTTGACTGGTAGGATGCGGCCAACGTAAGTCCGCTCACAACCTCACCTTGAACACCTAATTTAAAACCATAACCAAATGATGTATCCGTACCATTGTTGGTTAAATTAGTATTTGATGTTGAAAATCCACCAAAGTTTGCCAGGCCAGTTGCTGAAAAACGCTGGTAGGCCAAAACAGCACTCGCACCCCAGGAAGCCTTTGCACCCATCTTTCTGGCATAGGTTGTTGTGATAAATAATTGTTCCAGATTCACACCGGTTGTGCCCGCACCGAAGGTGCCTGGGGTGGTCACAGCATTACCTGCACCATCATTGTGTTGTGCAACACCGCCTTCATACTCCGTATTCATGCCACCATTACCATACACACTCACACCGATAGACGAATCCGAGTTCAGCATCCAGTTATACGCACCATGAGGTACCAAGAAAAAATCATTCTCACTTTCGAGACTCTGTGCATTAGCATTACCGCCAAGTGTAAAGGGACAGCCCGCTCCGCAAACCGTGCCATCAGTTATACCCGCAGCGTCAGCCGTTGCGGAGTAACTACGCGGTGATGGAGAAAAAATAGCAAAACCTAAATCTGCCCGCTCACCAACAAGCACCATGCCCGCAGGGTTGGTCGCTGCAACCATCGCATCCTCAGCTATTGCCACACCACCGCCCGCCAGCCCCTTGTTCTTAGTACCATAGCCATGCGCAAAATAACCATTGGTCGCAAAAGCTAACGATGGTGTCAGCAGGGCAACCGCGGTCGCTAATCTAATTTTGTTTTTAATCGCTTTATTCATGATTCATCTCCAAAGGTGATACTTGTAATTTCTACACACTTAAACATCCGGTGATTTATTATATGTAAAGGGTAATATCTGCCTCTCCGGCAAAATCAAAAAAGGTCGCGGCACCACCAAGCTCAATGCCATCAATAAATTCCTTGCTGTCCATGTCAAACAGATCAACCGTCATTTGACAGGCGATCATTTTCACGCCGCCTTCCGCACACATTTCGCGCAATTCGCCTACACTGGCAACGCCTTTCTTTTTCATTTTTGCTTTCATCATCATGGTCATGATGCTTTGCATACCAGGAATAGCGGTGCCGATCACAGGGAACCACTTGTCCATCGCCATTGGCATCGGCATGCCCGGGTTACCCAGAGGGCTTACCTGAAGTGAGAGGTCCTTCTTGACCAACTGCAGACCATAGAAAGTGAAAAAGATCTCCACATCGTAGCCCAGTGCAGAGGCGGTTGAAGCGAGGATAAATGGGGGGTAAGCCCAATCTAAGGTACCTTTTGTTGCGATAATTGCGAGTTTCTTATTAGCCATTGGACACCTGTCTATATCAAATTAGATTACTGAATTTAGTCATTCTGAGACCGTCTGAGATAAAAGACTGTACTTAAACGTACACTTCCCCTCAATACCGTTACATTTGGTAGGCCTCTTTTAATGAAGTATCTGCTAAATAAATTGGCCGTTAAGTAACTTAGGATACTGTTCGCACAAATTATTGAGGCTAATGTCACTATCATTGAATATCACCCGTGACTTTTATTTAACGAGGCCCATAAATGAAGAATCTCCGTCTAGCATTACTCCCTGTCATTGTTGCCCTGATCAGTTGGTCCAGTCTTAGCCTGGCAGGCGATTCGGATAAAACCCATAAACCGTTTGTACATGCGGGTTACGAACAAGGTTCAATCGAGAGCGTCGTTACAAAGGTCAAGGGTAAGCTTACGCAAGCAGGCTTTGAGATTGCAGGCACGTATTCCCCCTACCCAGGTGCTCAGATTATTGTTGTTTCCAACAATGAAATAAAATCAAACGCGGCAAAATCAGATTTGGGGGCATTTGGTGCAGGACTACGTGTCAGCCTGACCAAAGAGGGCGAAAAAATTCAGGTAACCTACACCAACCCCATCTATCAGGCTCATGCCTATCGTATGAAAGGTGACATGGCTGGAGTCCGGACTTCATTAGAGAAGACGCTAGGATTCACCGTAGAGTATGGCCCGGAGGACGGACTAACGGGAAAGGATCTGCGCGACTACCAATATAAATGGTTAATGCCCTACTTTGACGATACGCTTGATCTGGTGGAGTATGGTTCTCAGAAAGAAGCGCTCGATAAAATCAATGCCATCTTTAAGCAGAAACAAACCGGGGTGACTAAAGTCTATGAAATCAGTCTGCCGGGTAAAGAGGAGACTGTCATCGGTGTGGCGATGTCGGGTGCAAATGGCAATGACTGCAGCGGTGATCAATACATCATGTCGCGTATTGATTTCAAGACGCTGAAATCAACAGGGCACCTGCCATATGAAATAGTGATTTCGGGCGGTAAGGTTTATGCGCTACCCGCAGAGTTCAGAATTGCGATCAGTTTCCCTGACCTGTCCATGATGGGCAGTAACAGTTTTGCCTCTATCATGTGCGCGCCAGATACTATTAAGGCGGCCCTTGCTGCTGCGGTTGGCGGCAGTATAGAAGAAGACTAGCACTGCGACGCTATTTACATTTACCCTGACCAGTCTGCGTTTCGGCGATTCTTCGATTCGACGATTCTTCGATAACAGACTGGTTAGGCAATCACTCCCTGGCCCTTCACATTTCAACAGCCACGTACTTACGCGTCATTGGCAGCAATAAACTTTGTTGGTAAACAACGGAACTGCCCTGGCAAACCTAATTGATGTAGACCCAGACGTTTCGGTTTGTTCACGTAGAAATTCAACGTTGGCTCATCATTAGCGGCCGTATCAAGTCGAATATCGACAACATGCTTGTTGTGACGATAAAGTCGTTTTACTTCTACCAATACGGCTTCAATCGTGAAATAGGTAAAATCGTCTGCAAAATCCATAATACACCTCTTGTCTGTTTTCTCGGGTTTCTCTAATCGTTGACAAGAAGTATGGCGGTGGGAAATGACTGTCAGAGGGGTGACTAAGGGCAAGACGACGATCAAATCTGACGAAATCTGATTGCCGAAACGTAATACCAATCAACTTGATATTAGTCAGCAATCTACCCGTCCATAAAAAAACCCGGCACTAGAGCTATCCAGTGCCGGGTCTGATTACAGCTGGTTGATACTGGATTTAAAGCGTAACGCTATTAATCCATGAATCATGTTTATTACAATGACTCACCACATAGACTGTGCCGTTATATTTGCTGGTTTTGAATACTGACTTAGGCGCTTTATCTTTAGTTGGATCAAATAAAACTTCCTGTAAAAAATTAAAATCACCATCAAGCAGGATGTGCTTGGTAATGTAATGCGAGTGAGCCGTCATACCGTGACCTGTTACTATCTGAATCTTGCCATTGCCTTTTTCTATCATAGGTAAATGACCAGCAACTTTTTTGCCCCAGCGGCCCGGATTGGCTGAGGTGTAATAAATACCTCCCGCCATATTTGAGCCTAACGCAGCCGATGATTTACTCCCTGCCATTGCAGCAGTCGGTGCAAATAAAGCCGCGACACCCCCAGCAACCCCTATACGAACAAAATTACGTCGATCCATTCGATATTCTCCTTGTTTTTAAACCATTTATTATTTGCTAATTAGTGTTGAAACCCGGGCGTTAGCCCTTGTTTAACGCCGCAGATAATAACCTAATTGACTACTCGGTTTCTGCCACTACACTTCAAACGTGCCTTTAGATGCAAAAGTTTACAATCCCAAAGCTTACAATCCTGGTGTAAGTTGAATGTAATAGAGTGGATTTAGAGCTGGTTAAAATAGGCGCAACACCATTAGCGCATGGAGACCCTTTAATGACCATCCTGAAAGCCCGGCACGAAGTAGATACCGATTCGATTACGCTTAGTTTTGGTGAGATAAATATCGGGCGTGCTGTAGACAATGATGTACGCATCACCGACTCGACCGTGAGCTCTCATCACGCCAAAATTTTCACTTATCTCAATTCTTCTTATATTGAAGATCTAAATAGCAGCAACGGCACCTACATCAATGGCCAGCGTATCGAAAAACACATATTACGACCCGGTGACACGGTCCAGGTTGGTAACCACGTTCTCGTAGTAGATACGAAATAAGCCCAGCCCCAGATTGACAATTCACCATTTTTCTTCTAATTTCAGTATATACAGAAATTACTGAAAATTAATATGCAAAAACATAAACCAGATTATTCACTTGATTTTTACCTGACTGGTCTGGGTGTATTCAGCTATTTCGCTTATAAGCTATTGAAAAACAGACTAATACTCAATCAACGGACGATAAACCAGGATGGACGAGCTATCTACCCCGTTGCATCAGCAACATTTACCCGTTTAATTCAGTTTATACAGAAATAACTGATTTTGTAATTAGGAGGCAATATGAAAAATCCTGAAAAGAATCAACCTAGAAGTGCGAAACGCAGAGCCAGGCAAACCCCTCAAGACCGCGACGTCTCGCATTCCGTGGTCTTTTATGATCACAGTTGTCCGCTTTGTCGTCTGGAAATGGCTCGGTTGAAACAACGAGACCATCTGGATCGCCTGAGAATGGTCGATATTTCCTCCGCTACTTTTGATCCAGGAATTTGGGGAATCGAGCTTGATGTCCTTACTCAGAAACTACATGTTCGCCTGCCTGCTGGAGAGTGGCTGGTCGCCATGCCTGCGGTTCGTCATGTCTATCAACAGGTTGGGCTTGGCTGGTTGTGGTGGCCCAGCCGCTTACCAATGGTGTCTTCGCTGACAAATCAATTTTATAACTGGTTTGCCCGTAATCGACATTTTATGACTTCTCGTTTATTCAGCAAGACGCCGCCATGTAGCGCTTATACGAATAGCGCCGGCACAAATGTTCAGGGTACAAAATGTGGCTTATCCCAATCGGTAAAAGGAGGTGCAGCATGATTAACCTATTTCTAAATCTACTCATTGCACAGGCCCTGCTCGGTGCCTTCGACACACTCTATCACCATGAATTCAAAGTGGCTCTGCCACAAAAAATCAATGCCCGTCTGGAATTAACCATTCATGCCCTGCGTGCGATTCTTTATGGCATTGTATTTGTCGGACTAGCGTGGTTTGAATGGCATGGACATTTTGTCTGGCTGCTCATCGCCATTGTCGTGGTCGAAGTTGGCCTTACCTTATGGGACTTTGTTATTGAAGATCAAACGCGTCACTTGCCCGGCTCTGAACGCATCACTCACACCCTATTAGCGATTAACGGCGGTGCCGCTTTTATTTTGCTCGCACTGAGTTTACCTGAATGGTACGAAAAACAAACTCAACTGACTTCTGTGAACTATGGTTGGCAGTCCTGGTTTTTATTTGTCGCTGGGTTAGGTGTCTTTGTCTCTGGTTTGCGTGATGGACTGGCGGCATGGCAACTACAACGCCTGGATCTAAAATTAAATCTCGATCTGGGAGGTACACACAAACGAATCCTTATATCAGGCGGCACGGGGTTTATTGGCAGTGCGCTCTGCTATGAATTACTGCATGCAGGACACAACATAACTTTGCTGTCACGGCAGCCAATCGCCGCAGCAATACAATACTCAGGAAAAATTCGCGCCGTCAAATCAACGGCCGAACTTTCAGATGATGAACAATTTGATAGCGTTATTAATCTGGCAGGCGCCCCAATAGTGGGACTGCGATGGAGTAAGTCACGTAAAGCCACATTGCTTGCCAGCCGTCTCAATACCACTCGAGATCTATTAAGCTTTGTGCAACGCGCATCGGTCCGTCCAACGGTCTGGGTGCAGGCCTCCGCGATTGGTTTTTATGGCACACATACCGAGAACCCAGTGAATGAAATGGAAAATGCGGGTGATGGCTTTGCAGCAGAGTTATGCGAACGCTGGGAAACGTTAACCAACGAACTTGAAGCCATGGGAATACGCCGAGTGATCTTACGCTTCGGTCTTGTCTTTGGCCGCAGCGGTGGTTCGCTACCGATGATGTTGATGTCATTTCGTTTTGGCATGGGCGCGATCCTCGGTAATGGCAATCAACACATGGGCTGGATCCACATCGAGGATTTGTTGCAACTCATTGCTCATGTTATCGCTGCCCCAGGTGTGCATGGAAAAATCAATGCGGTCACACCGGATAGCCCAACTTATCAGCAGTTTGCAAAACTAGCGGGCAAACAATTGCATCGGCCTGTATTGTTACGCATCCCTGCCAAACCAATCAGACTATTGCTGGGTGAAATGGCATCCCTGTTTGTTGATGGGCCAGTGATTTTGCCAAGCCGTTTACTCAAAATGAAGTTTAGATATCGGTTTCCCGATCTTCGCTCCGCAATGATGGATTTAACCTGAGTTAGTTTTCTTATTTAAAGGAGAAACAGCATGGACACTCCCAGAAATAACACCACTAATTATTCTTTTATCGATATCATTCAGCTCGATTTAGGAGGGAAACAATGGCAAGCACTCAATAACAACATTGTCCGACGTTTTACACGCTCGATTCAACAAAACACGTTACGCTATAGAGGGGTGGTGGATTGGGTTTATTGTTCGCCTGTCGGCGCCTTCATGGCCAAATGCCTTAAGCCCTTTTCATTGTTACCGGACAAATGTGCACGACAAAGTCAGTTTGAGTTTGTTATAAAAGAACATAGTGGCCAAATTCATAAACAACGTCGTTACTGTATGGGTGCAAGCACACCTTTTACATTCTCATCTACTTTTGATCATCGTCCGAGCATACATGAAGAGTTTTCAGGTGGCCTTGGTATGTATCTTAAGTTAGTCGTAAAAAAAGGTGATTTGTTATTTCGTGATCGTGGTTACTTTTTTCGTATCGGGAGTTGGCGACTACCTATTCCATCGTGGTTATCCGTGGGTCGCTTTGAGCTGTTGCATCGAAATATTGATCAACGACGTTTCCAGGTTATCATCCGCATAGCGCACCCTTTGTTGGGTACGCTGTTTTACCAGCGTGGTGAATTTTTAGATATGCGTTGTTTGAATGAACTAAATGCTATTCCGGTTTCATATCGAGAATAGCATTTAGTAACATAATTTCTTTTATGAAGTCGTGTCTACCTATCCACCGTCAGAACTGGTTGCTTCCACTTCGAGCGGCCCGCCTTGTAAACCTATCTGGCGGCGTTTAAGTGCATCCCGGTTTACGCGCCAGTTAAGCATGTAGGCAATCGAATAGATAATTTTGAAAAAGAAAAGTGGACGTTTGACCTTTGTCTCACTAAAGAGATCGCCTGCCAGCAATGACATCACACCTTCTTCAACGCGGAACCAGTTTCGGGGGCCCATAAACATATTGCGCATCGTTGGTTGCGTAATCCGGTAAATAAACCAGGAGAAGGTTGTGAGTCCGCCAAGTACCATTTTCTTGTAATTGCGGAGCAATTTATGTTCGTTTGCCGGGTTACGTAAAATACCATCGACAACATCAACCGAATGCAGACCCGCATTCATTCCAAGCAACACACCACTTGAAAAAACAGGATCGATAAATGCGAAGGCATCACCAACAATCAAATAACCCTTACCAGACATTTCAGAAAGTCGGTAGGCAAAATTTCCAGTTGCGGTAACCGGTGAAATTAGTTTTGCATCACGCATACGTGCCAGTGCTGCCGGACACAATGCCAACGTATCCATCAGGAATTGTTCAACGCCGACCTTGCGTGAATTAAGATAATATGGCCAACAGACTGCGCCAACACTCATGGTGCCGTCTTTAAAGGGAATAAACCAAAACCAGCCATGCTCGAACCAGTAGATGCTGATGTTACCTTCATCTTTACCCTGTCGGCGTTCTACACCACTGAAGTGTCCAAAAACAGCTGCACTGTTATGATCTTTACTACGTTGTTTCGTCTTGAATTTATTCCCCAAAACCGTACCACGACCCGAGGCATCAACCAGATACTTTGCCTGCCATTGATGCAGGTTTCCATCTTTATCTTTTGCTTCGGTGATAGAACTACCATCTTCTTTGAATTCAACATTGACGACTCGCATATCCTCAAGTCCAGCTACACCTTTGCTTTTCGCATTTTCGAATAGCATCTTGTCGAGATGATCTCGCTGTACTTCGTACGCATAAGGATGATTTTTATCTAATGCGTTAGCAAAGTAATAAGTAGTAGGCTTGTCCCGTGACTCGCAATTGAACTCTACCCCGTATTTGCGGATTCCGATTTCATCCACCTTATCAAGCACACCGAGTTTTTTGAATATGGGAAGATTCATCGGCAGCAATGACTCACCAATATGAAACTTGGGGTGCGAGTCTTTTTCGAGCTGGGTTACTGACCAGCCTTTTTCCGCTAGCAAAGCCGATACGGTAGAGCCGACGGGCCCACCACCAATTACCAATACATCACAATCTGTCATTTTAAAGCGCCCAATACCTATAGTCAGTTCGGGGCGTAATATACACCTATTTTATGTGACCGAACATGACCTATGTCAGGTAGATTTTGAGCCCAGAGAAGGCAGTGGGGGTAGCAGCCGCATCAACAAACACATCAGCAAAACATCAGGTGTGGTTAATATTTGTCCACACTATTCAGCTTAACCCACAGCCATATATGCAACTGAGACACAGCGCCACGTAGGATTTTTCCTACTAATTTTACCGACTTTTCCGACATCTCTTTTTATTGATATTCGGTACAATCATCACAGCAAAATAAAACAAAATAAGATTTGCACCCTAGAGGCTATAAACATGACAACCGACAGTCTTAGAACTGAAAGTGACACAGCACAGCTCGTCAATTTGCAGGCAGGCGCCCTGTCAATTGGCCGCGCAGATGACAATGATCTTCCTCTTGCAGATAACACCGTGAGCTCACATCACGCACGGATTTTTACCTATCTAGAATCGTCGTATATAGAAGATCTTGGCAGTACCAATGGAACCTACCTTAATGGTAAACGTATCCAGAAGCATACCCTCCATGTTGGCGATGTTATCAAGGTTGGTAAACTCGAACTTAAGATAACCAAAAACGGTTAATCTTCACTTCTCCTCCAACTAAAAACCCCCGGTCGTAGCAATATGGCTGGAGGTTTTTAGTTGCAAAACAACACTGCACAAAAATAACGATCCAAGGTTTTTTCCGCCCATAGAAAAAACCCCGTACTTAACCCCTGGATGGGGTGTATGTCGCGGAGGCCATGGAGGAGGTGAGACCGGAGGTCAAGAAGCTGGCCTGGGCCACGGCCGGGAGCAACCTTTCAAAATTTCTTTCACGCAAAAAAAATCCCCGACGCTAAAAGCATCAGGGATTTCGGTATTAAAGCCTGGTAGTTTTGCCATCGGAGATGGCTTATCCCGTGAAGCGGGAGACCTACAATAAGATCAGCAGGTCACATCTTTGGATTATTTCCTAGGCAAGAAAAAACCCTCGACACTTACGCATCGAGGGTTTTGGTATTAAAGCCTGGTAGTGACCTACTTTCACATGGGGAAACCCCACACTATCATCGGCGATGAGTCGTTTCACTTCCGAGTTCGGGATGGGATCGGGTGGGACCAACTCTCCATTGCCACCAGGCAAACTGGATTGAAGTACTTGCGGTTTAAACAACAAACCGAAGCCTTCATTTTCAAAAATTCTAAAAATTCAAATTTTTGAAATTAAATTAGGAACAATTAAACGAGTCTATTCAAGTACATATGTCACACTACATTAGCGACCACTATATATATCTTATTCACGCCCAAAAAATTTGGGTGTTATATGGTCAAGCCACACGGACAATTAGTACTGGTTAGCTTCATGCATTACTGCACTTCCACACCCAGCCTATCAACGTCGTAGTCTCCGACGGTCCTACAGAGTGATCAAGTCACTGGTGAGATCTCATCTTTGGGGGGGCTTCCCGCTTAGATGCTTTCAGCGGTTATCCCGTCCGTTCATAGCTACCCGGCAATGCCACTGGCGTGACAACCGGAACACCAGGGGAACGTCCACTCCGGTCCTCTCGTACTAGGAGCAGCTCCCTTCAAATCTCAAACGCCTACGGCAGATAGGGACCGAACTGTCTCACGACGTTCTGAACCCAGCTCGCGTACCACTTTAAATGGCGAACAGCCATACCCTTGGGACCGGCTACAGCCCCAGGATGTGATGAGCCGACATCGAGGTGCCAAACTCTTCCGTCGATGTGAACTCTTGGGAAGAATCAGCCTGTTATCCCCGGCGTACCTTTTATCCGTTGAGCGATGGCCCTTCCGCGAAGCGCCACCGGATCACTAAAACCAACTTTCGTTCCTGCTCGACGTGTCTGTCTCGCAGTCAAGCACTCTTATGCTTTTGCACTAACCGCATGATGTCCGACCATGCTTAGAGTACCATCGCGCTCCTCCGTTACTCTTTGGGAGGAGACCGCCCCAGTCAAACTACCCACCACACACTGTCCCTATCCCAGATAATGGGACGAGGTTAGAACCTCAAACATACCAGGCTGGTATTTCAAGATTGGCTCCACGAAGACTGGCGTCTCCGTTTCAAAGCCTCCCAGCTATCCTACACAAGTAGGCTCAAAGTTCAGTGTGAAGCTATAGTAAAGGTGCACGGGGTCTTTCCGTCTAGCCGCAGGTACACTGCATCTTAACAGCGATTTCAATTTCACTGAGTCTCGGGTGGAGACAGCGTGGCCGTCGTTACGCCATTCGTGCAGGTCGGAACTTACCCGACAAGGAATTTCGCTACCTTAGGACCGTTATAGTTACGGCCGCCGTTTACCGGGGCTTCGATCAAGAGCTTCTCCGAAGATAACC
>Ga0316206_1000514_pt1 | contig 49513 bp, 52 predicted proteins | sample 6monthpyrite_MG_FD_204942 | JGI IMG/M metagenome (GOLD analysis project Ga0316206, IMG submission 204942) | Microbial mat bacterial communities from mineral coupon in-situ incubated in ocean water Damariscotta River, Maine, United States -... | ecosystem: Environmental > Aquatic > Marine >...
TTTTAACCCCGATGCATTGGATTTTTGATACGATGATTGAATTCGTTATTAAAAAATTTCAGGTGTCGCAGAATGGGGAGGCAGGTCCTAGTTCCTATGAAGAACTTATAATGCTGGCAAAAGAAGTCAAACATAATCATAAAAAAAATGGTACGACCCCCATTAAGGTCATTGGCGCCACGGCTAAATCCAGTGAAATAATTCTTGAAGAAATTATGGTTAATCGAGCGAAAATTAATTTTTGTCCGGTGGAAGCTAATATTCAAGAAAGTATCAAACTGTTGATAAAAGATAAACATAGTAGACTTCCAGTCTACGATGGTAATATTGATAATATTGTTGGGATCGTCCATCTTAAAGATTTAATAATCGCGCAAAATGAAGAACATTTTTCATTGAGAGAGATTTGTCATCCAGCGATTATATTTTCTGAGAGAACTAAACTTTTTACGGCCTTAACCACCATGCAAAATAGTTATTGTCATATGGCGATTATAAAAGATGAATTTGGCGTCACCCAAGGACTAATTACTCTCGAGGATATTTTAGAAGAACTGGTGGGTGAAATTCGCGATGAATTTGACGAGGAAGAGGCAGAGCTGATAAAAAAAATAAATGATGATGAGTATCTGGTAAACTCATCCATGTTGGTATCCGATTTTAATAAGAGAACAGGGTTAAAGGTGAAGTCCGAAAAACGAGATACTTTGGGTGGCCTAGTTTTTAACAAACTTGATGGTCAAGTGGACTTGGGGAAAAAAATTAATGATGGCAATTTTGCCTATGAAATAACTAAAGTCGAGGGGCAGATTATTAAAGAATTGAAACTGCGCTTTTTAAACCCCAGTTGATCGGTTATTTCTAAAATTAAAAGGTAATCAACAAGATGATGTTTGTTTTGAAAAAAAAATTAATATTCTTGCTACTCGTTTTCTATACGCAAAATAGTTGGGCCTTCGATTTTTCCGCTAGCATAGAAGAAATAAAAATGAAAATACGTCCGCTTGTGGTCAAGTATATTGATGAAGAAACGGCTATCAAATATTTTGGGGAGGCTCCGCAGACTATTAAGTTACCGGCAATTCCAAAAGTTGACCAAGATGCAAAATCCACTAGGGCCTTTGCGAAAAGTCAGCGTAAAGAGATCGTTTTAGAGCAAGAGAAAAAACAAAAATATGATTATGCTTTTTTAAAAGAGCTGGTATCGGTGGTGCGTGAAGAGCCGATTGGCTCCGAAAAAATTAATAGTTGGATGAATGTTTTGGCGCAGGGAAGTTCGCGAGAGGGAATTTATCGTGCTTTAGTATTGGATGATGTCTACGCCTCATACGAAAATTTTGGTGGTATCCCGAGTGATTTGTTGTTGGAGTTTACCATGAAGTTTTTGGCGACCTATACCAATAGGCAAATACAAAAAAGTTCGCTGCAATCAATTAATTTTTATAGTATTAAACGAATTGTGTTGCAGAGGGTGTTAGATATCTTCGACTCATTCCCGCAAGATAATGACGATTTATTTGATTGGTATGCTGTTATGTCTTCTGCTTTGGCTAAAAACCATCCCCGTCTCTGGGAAAATAAATTGAGAATGGATGTTTCTAGGGAAAGGCATAAGAATTGGGCAAAGTCAGTGCCTATGCAATTTTTAAAGGGAGAGTTGATCATTAAACTGCATAAAGTTCTTAACTCCTTTAAAAGTTAGACAGGAAAAAATTTTTTTTGTAGAGAATAGAGTAGAGCCTTTCCACTCCCAATGCGATACCGCTTGGTGCTGGTAGTCCTTTATGCAAACTTTCATATAGCATTATGGGGTTTGCTAATTGGTAACCATAAGTTGTTTTTTTAAGTGAGTTATTTTCTTGAAATCTTTGCTTCTGGATTTCCAAATCGCATAGTTCATGAAAGCAATTCGCCACCTCAATACCATCCAGGTAGATTTCAAACCTTTCACAAACACGCGGGTCGGTGCTGCTTCTTTTTGACAGAGCACTTAAGTGGTAGGGGTATTCTTTTATAATGAGAAATGGAAATTTGCTTAATGCTGGTTCTATTTTATTTAAAAAGAGCAGAAAAAAATAATCGTCCCAGTTGAGTTCTTTTTCGGGGAGGAAAATGTCTGGATATTTTGAGGAAATTAATTGCTTAATATTTTCAACTGCTAAATAATCTAATATTTCTATATTTAGCAATTCCTGGAATAATTCGTTGACAGTGATTATTTTAGGATTTGCCCATAGTTTTTGAGGGGCCAGAGAGGTGATTAATTCGCTGCAATCTTGCATGATTTTTTCGTAGGAACAATGGGCGCGATACCATTCTAACATGAGAAATTGCGTGCGATGGATTGCTGAGGGCGGTTCATCGCGAAAAGAAAAGGACAGAGTATAAATTTTTGGCAGATCCGAGGCTTCGGCAAGGAGCTTTTTCATCCAAAATTCTGGTGATGTGTGTAGGTAGTGGCCGGTTTTAGAGTTGTCGCGGGCGGAGTTGACTGTAAAGGGATGAATATGTGGTTCAATTCCCGGGTTTGCTACCATAGGGGGCGTCATCACTTCCACAAAGCCTCGGCCATTAAAAAATTCTTTTAAATGATTGAGAAAAGAGAAAAATTCGCTATAGCTATTATTGTTCATATATCCGTGACCTGCCCATTGATTTTTTTCAGAGGGCGTGTCATACCTTAAAAACTTATTACTAACATAATTATTTTTTTATTAAAGGCCATGCATATGGAAATTTTGCAAAACTTATATGACGCACTAGGTATTTCTCAAGTGGTAAATGATGGGGATTTATTGGGAGTGGGCGCCTTCTTTTTTCTTATCCTCGCTAGTTTCTTGCATACGAAGACGGGAAAACCTCCCGCTTCTTCACAGCTTCCGCAAGAACTCCCTGCGGAAAAAAAGGTGGCCACTGAAATTGCTCCCGCCACAAAAGGTGAAATCTCTGCTCCGCCGACAGCGCCCCGTGGAATATCGTGGACAGAGCGATTAAAGCAGGGAATGGCGCGCTCCAGAAGTGAAGTTTGGGGCAAGATCGGACGGCTTGTTTCTCAACAAAAAATAAACGCCGATACGTTAGAGGAATTAGAAGAATTACTTTACGGTGCCGATATAGGGCCGGCGATGGTGGCAGAGATTCTTCAGCGGCTGCAAGAGGAAGCGAGAAAAGGTCCTGTCGGCGATACTATTGGCTTTAACAAATTTATCCGTGAACTCATCGAACAAAAGATGGGCGAAGTTCAATCAAATGTGGACAAAAGTCTTTATCAATTCAGTGGCCAAGGCGCAGGGGATAATGCCGGTGGTGAAGAAATACCCCATGCTGGTACAAGAGTGATTATGGTGGTTGGGGTGAATGGTGCGGGTAAAACCACCACTATTGGTAAGCTTGCCACTAAATTTAAGGAACAGGGGGCGAATGTGGTGGTGGGCGCTTGTGATACCTTTCGTGCCGCCGCAGTCGATCAGCTGGAAGTTTGGTGTGAGCGCGCCGGAGCGACAATGGTCAGAGCTAAGGAGGGGGCCAATCCAACAGGGGTCGCCTATGATGCTTTGCAAACAGCGATCAATGCTCGCGCCGATTATTGTATCTTAGACACGGCGGGAAGATTACATACTAAGGGTAGTTTGATGGACGAGTTAAAGAAGACAAAAAGCGTTTTGGCGAAATTAGACCCAGCAGCGCCCCATGAAACTTTATTAGTTCTCGATGCTATCACCGGCCAAAATGCTTTGCGACAGGCGGAAGAGTTTCATAACACCTTAGGTCTAACGGGGTTAATTTTTACGAAATGTGATGGTTCATCGAAGGCGGGAAGCGCCATAGGTATCGTCGATAAATTAAAGGTACCGATTACTTATATTGGCGTGGGCGAAGGAGTCCAGGATTTGAATCTTTTTAATCTGCATGAGTATTTAGATGCGTTATTAGAAGTTTAAGTTGCGCAGCATAGTTTGACTAAAAAATTTGAATAGATTAATCTGATTTTAATGAATAGTAATAATGAAGAATTAGAATTTGATGTTTTTGGCTTTAAAGTATCTTTTAGGCCAAGTGGTGAAAATAATAACTTTTCTGCAACTGAGATTGTGGCAAAAGTCATCCAAGAGGGCGAGGCGATAAAATGCAAGTCCCCAGGCTTGCAAAGTGGGCAAATCGCCATTTTACTTGCTTTAAAGTCGATGGCAGAAAAGATGTCTTTAGAAAGGCAATTTAGTGAAAATATAGGTCAGCTGCGCTCTGAAGCAAAGGATGCCCTAAATTATATTAAAGAAATATCTCAACCACCTTCGAGCTAATTCTTCAGATTAAATCTGGAAAATGAAGTGCAGGATTCGAAACAAGAGCTAAGATTATTAGCACGAAAAAAACTGTCACAAACTACAGATGAAGATCGCATTAGAAAAAGCACTCTTTTGTCAAAAAACCTTTTTGGTTTTTTAAAAGAGTTGAAATCTATTCACGACAATTTTATTGTGGGGGCCTTTGCACCATTGCTGGATGAAGCTGATTGGTTTCTTGAACTTAACGATCGAGGAATTGTTTTTGCGTTTCCGACCCTAAATGAGTCCGGGCAAATGGTCTTTTTAGAGTCGCGGTTAGAAGATTTATTGATAACAGAGGTGTTTAAAGTCAAGGTGAGAACCCCTTGCAAACAAAATCGAGAAGTGGTGCCGGATATCTTATTGATTCCGGGGTTAGGTTTTACGGCCGTGGGAGACAGGCTAGGGAGAGGAAAAGGTTTTTATGATAAGTATTTAGAAAAGTTTAAAGGTCAAAAAATTGGTATTTGCTTTCAAGAGCAAATTTTCGAATCGATTCCTACTGAAAGACATGATCAATTTGTTGATTATGTGGTAACGGATGGAGCGGTTTTTAGGAGATAATTAAAATGGAGACTACATTATTATTGGCAACTGTCCTATGCGGAATACTCGGTGTGGGTATTGGCTACCTTATTAGGAATATGGCGGCGGCAAAAGAATTACAAGCGAGAAAGGGTAAAGCTGATCACATTATTGAAAAAGCTAAAAAAGATGCGGGGGATATTAAATATAAAGCTAGAAAGGAAGCCAAAGATTTAGCGAAAGAAGAAAGAGATGAGCTGGAAAAAGAAATTCGCAAAAAAGAGCAATCTATTCAAGATCAAGAAAAAAATATTGCTAAAAAAGAACTTGTACTAGATCAAAAAATAGTAGCGAGTGAAACTGAGGCTACATTACTAAAAGAGAAAGAGAAAGAAGTTGAAAGTGAAAAAGAAAAAATAGCCCAAGAAATTCAAAAATTTAAAAGTAAACAACAAGAAATTTCAGAAAAACTTTCTGAAGTGAGCAATATGACCAAGGAAGAGGCCAAGCATGAGCTTGTAAAAGTCATGGAAGAGGAAGCTAAGGTAGATTTTGCCAAGCAATATAGAAGGCTGGAGGAAGAGGCCAAAGAGGATTCCGAAAAAAACGCTAAAAAAATAATAGGCGTGGCGATCCAAAGGTTTGCTGGCGAGCATGTGGGAGAAAAAACTATTGCTTCAGTTGAATTACCATCAGATGATGTTAAGGGCCGATTGATTGGACGAGAGGGACGAAATATTCGTGCCTTTGAACAAATTTGCGGTGTCGACTTAATTATTGATGATACACCAGAAGTTGTCGTGGTTTCGTCTTTTAATGTTGTGAGAAGAGAAATCGCCAGGCAAACAATACAGAAACTCATTGCCGACGGTCGCATTCATCCCGCAAAAATAGAAGAATTTCACGATAAATCGAAAACTGAGATGGAAAAACATCTGCGAGACCTTGGTGAAAAGGCGCAAATGGAAATTGGTGTGCATGGCATCCATCCAGAAATTTTAAAACTCATTGGGGCGTTAAATTACAGAACATCCTACACTCAGAATCAATATCAACATGCTTTGGAAGCGGCTTTTATCTGTGGCGCCATGGCTTCAGAGATGGGGTTAAATGTTAAGCAAGCTCGCAGAGCGGGATTATTGCACGATATAGGGAAAGTTTTAGATGCAGCAGCTGAAGGTTCACATGCGGTGATTGGTGCTGACTTTGCAAAAAAATATGGTGAATCTCCAGATATCGTTCACGCCATTAGAGCACACCACGATGATGAAAAGCCAGAGTCTCTTCTTGCTCACCTCGTGACAGCAAGTGATGCGCTCTCGGGAGCCAGACCTGGTGCTAGAAAAGCGATGATGGAATCCTATGTTTCAAGACTTACGGATATTGAAGATATTGTAAATTCATTTGAAGGTGTCTCAAAAAGTTATGCAATATCTGGTGGCCGAGAAGTACGGGTTTTTGTGGAAAATGATGCGGTAACAGACGAGGGAACCGTGATGCTGTCCAGAGATATCGCCAAGAAAATTGAGAGTGAGATGTCCTATCCTGGCACCATAAAAATCACCGTCTTGCGAGAGACTAAAGCGGTTGGTGTGGCCAGATAAATTGAAGTTTAAAAAGCTTGAAAAGACGACAATGAAGTACTACGCAGTGGGCTTTATCCCGCTGTGTGTTCTTTATATTCTTTTTGAGCTTTTTAATATCGGTTATTTTAATCTTTTATTTTTTATTGTTTCTTATTGCTGGAATTTTACATTGCGTTCACCGGGGATTGAGCAGAGGGCGGCATCTCCGGCGTATAAGTTTTCATTTATCAAATTTATTTGTTTCTATGATCGTTTTTTAACAAAGTTTGAAATTTGCCATAAAAATAATATTATTCGATTGGTTTCGAGAAGTTTGGCGCCCTTTTCTTTTACCCTATGTATTTTTATCGCCGCCGCTGAGGGCAATTTAATTTTTTCTTTTTTGGGATCTGCACTTTTTGAATTCTTCTATGCTTTCGCCATTAAGAAAAAATTTCTTTAATGGTCTCATTAAAAAAAGGGAAAGTCTCCGCTTGGAGACTTTCCCATAAAAGGAATTAATTATTTTTGTAGGAATTGATTTCTAGAAATAATAGCATGGAGATAACTTGAATGACTCCAAGTTAAATTTTTCGCTCCTTGCATCACTCCGCTCTCTCTATTCATTTGTTCAGACATCGAGCCATCACTACCAGCGTGCAGCCGCACTCTTTTAAGAAAGCTATCACCTTTTTGAATCAGCGTATTGAGAATATTAGAAAAATGACGATTGCCCTTTTTAAAGACTTGTCCAACTTGTAGTTTTCCTTTGAGCCCAGGGACAGTCCTAAAAAAGTTTTGATTTGTATAAGTAATTTTAATGGCACCTTTTTCTTTAATGGCACTTGCTAATTTATAATGATAATTGGCAAATCCACTCGTGATGAGAAACCATGGGTTACCCGTGCGACCAGTACTATATCCATCATAGGTGTCTTCCGCATAACGGCCAATGGCTGGTCCTAAATCTCGTGTCGCTCTATTGATTGAATAATTTGACGAGAATTTTTCAATGATTTTGTTGGCATTAGACATAAAACGATCGTCTAACATACCAAAGTCATCGTTTGTGCGTTCGCTATAGATGAGTCCAAGAATGACGGAAGCATCCAAGCCAGATTTATAACCAATGCCTCCTACACGATTAAGCGTCGAAAGGAAAATTCCCCTATTACTATCCCAATGCCAATTTAAAGCATTGCCAATTTTTTCTGCTTGTTGGCGGTACCAAGCCGCAGCTCCAATATCACCTAGATCAGTTGCTAAAAGAGCACCGTCAAGCAAGGCCCTTCTTTGCATCAGTCGAGTAAAAAAGTTATGCCCTTTGACTTCCTCCCAAAGATCAAAATCATGATTCTGCCAATTGTGGGAAACATACTCTAAATCTCTTTTAATTATCGCTTGAGTTGGCATATTCCCATCGTAGAGATGTTCGCGAACAAAAGCTTCTTTTCCCTGTGCCAATAAAATTCTGGCAAATTTCGTCATCGCCATGGCGCGAATTGCTGGGCCATCGTTCTGTGGTCTGCCCCATGGGCCAGTAAAAGGACTACCATCCACGTAGAACTTAACCTCGCCCAGTCCACCTGGGGTATTCGCATTTTGATGTTTGTGGGTCAAGATCGTGAAGTCGTAAAGATACTGGAGAAGAGCATCTTTTTCCTTAGCAATCGTGGTATTTTTGTAAAGTCTGATAACAAAATTCATGACCAAGCTGGCATCTCGATTCCAATGATAAAAATAATCGGGATGGGACTTTGATGGGGACGCGACGACTGTGCCTGGCAATGTGTCAGTCCTGGAAATATTAGCTCTCAGTCTGATTTTTGAGATATTGAATTGTTGAGCGGCCCATTGCTCAAAATCGGCATCGGGAATTCCTATATTAGCGAATGCTGTTTGGAGAAAAAATAAAGAAAAAGCAAATAATAAAGTTGCATACATTTTACTCATGATCCTACCTTGTTGTATTATTAAAATTAATAGTGGCGAAAGACTTACATACTCTCAATAGTATTTCAAGGTGCTGTTCTTAAAATTCGTCGATTCTCTATTCTCTAAAGGACAGGTGTAAGAAAATGCTGCGATTTTTTGGTTTTATTATTTTAATATTTGTATCGACTAGCTGTGCCACAAAAAATGCCGATGGCTCGTGTAGAGATTATACTCCTTGGTGCGCCTATGGTGGACACTTAGTTTGCTATCGGACAGATGATGGTTGTCGCCAATGCGATTGTGTAATGCCAGAAAAAAATTTCTTAGGTCAGTAAAATATTTCTTTTAATCATGATAAGCCGTTTCATCGATATTATATAAATTCTCCTTAAAATGAATAAGTGATTTCGTTCTTAGGATGTTTTTTTTTATGGTCTGACCATTCGCAAAATCTTCAAAGAGGTAGCGGCAAAATGCTTTAAATCTTTTGAGCAGTTGTTCTTCGGTGGGGAATGTTTGTCGATACTCTTTTTCTAGCGAGTGAAAATAATGAATGATATTTTGTTTCCTTGTTGCCAATAATTGTTGCGAGTCTTGGGGATGATGAAGACCCTCCTTATAGAGTTTGGCAAGCCATGGAGTTTTTTGCGCCCCTCGACCGATCATGATGGAGTGGCAGTTGGTTTTTGCTTTTATCGCTGCGATATCTGCGAGGTCCCAAATATCTCCATTGCCAATAACAGGTATTTTTAAGTAATCAACGGCTTGCCCAATATAATTCCAGTCGGCAACGCCTTTATAAAGCTGATCGCGAGTTCTCCCATGAATAGTCACAGCATCGACACCTTCATTTTCAAAAACCTTTAAGCTTTCTAAAAAGTTGCTGTCGTCGTGATAACCAATACGTATTTTGACGGTAAAACAATGAGGGTAGAGCTTTCGAATGGTAGAGACAACTTGTGCCAGCTCTTTTGTATCTTTCAATAAATAGGCACCACCGCGAGACCCATTCACTTTTTTAGAGGGGCATCCAATATTGAGATCAATACTTTTAAATCCAAGTTCACAAATATTTTTTAGGTTGCTTTGGGTTTGCGCAATTGGCGTTGTCAGAATTTGCAATGTCGTTTTCTGATAAAAATTGGGAGTATTAAAAACTTCAGCGCCAAAATGTTCGATGATAAATTCTTTGCTGTACGTACTATTGGTGGGAATCCTTAAAAAGTCACTAAAATGGTGATCCCACTGGGGAAATTCTTTGGCGATGGCCAGTCGATAGGGGGCATCGGTAATTCCCTCCATGGGGGCAAATAGGATGGAGTTCTCTTTATAGGGTAGTGGATTCATTAAATGATTCATAGGGGCGGCCCAACAATAAGTCAATTTAAACTCTTCCTTAAATGTGAAATGTAAAACTTAAGTTAATTAAAATACTGAATTACTTACTGTTAAGAACTTACTGAGGGTTGCAATTCAATGGAATACTTTTAGTTAGAAATCAATGACAAAGAAAATTTTTGAAATGATTCGTTATTGAAAATTTCAGTGCCTACTAGCGAAAATCCAGCTCTTTTGACTACATAGGTAAATGATTTTCGTGTTTCTGGCAAGATAATGATGACTTTTTCTAGGTGAAATTTATTCTTGGCCATAGAAATGAGACTTTCATAAATACTCTTGCCTAAGCCCCAGCTTTTAGGGCCTAGAACGATGAGTAGCTCGTATTCTTTTTGCTTCCACAATTTGAAACCGGCCCAACCTACAATTCTATTTTCTATAAGAACGGCCCAGGAACCAATACCATGCGAATCCCAATGCTTTAAAGATTCCTCTATGATTTTGCGACAATCTTCTTTAGAAATATTCTTCGTTGCCATATGTCGAGTTACCCGAGGGTCACCGATGGCAGCAAAAAGTTCTTGTTCATCCTCTTTCTCTGTGAATTTACGCAATGAAAATTTATTGAAGTTTAAATTATCCATATAGAAACCTTATTAGATTGAGACCGTTTAGTCTATCGATCAAGTGACTCTTATATCTTTTGAAAAAAAGAATTATCATGGATAAGGTGCCTGGATAAGGTGCCAGCTGGGATAAGGTGCCGGATAAGGTGCCAGCAGACTTGTGAACGGATAAGGTGCCAGCAGACTTGTGAATGGAAGTTTCTACCTAAATTTTGTCCCAGGTCTGCTGGCACCCCATCCGGCACCCCATCCCATTACTGCAGCTCTGAAAATGTTATTTTGAGTAAATAGTTGGCGATAGAAATCAACTAGCTCTAAATGATATTTTGGTTCAGTATCCTCTTTCTAGTAATCGATTTATTCAATCATTCAGGCACTTCTTTATTATTCAAATGGTTTAATTTTTCACCCTCTAGTCGACAATTAATCCATTCTTTATCTAAATCAGCATTGAGAGACTCATAAAATTTTATGGAAGGTTTATTCCAGTCTAAAACCTGCCATTCAAACCTTTTACACTCTGTCAGAAGAGCAATATTCCCGAGATATTTCATTGTCATTATACCAAGTTTATAACCACGAGCTTCGGGAACAATATAAAGATCTTCCAAATAAAGAGATTTACCTTTCCAGGTTGAATATCTATTATAATAAAGTGCCATCCCGACACTTTTATTATTAAGCTCAAGAATTAATGCTTTAAAAAGTGGTGCCTCGTTAAATCCATCTTGAATAAGTTTCTCGATTGTAAGGTCAACCGCTTCAGGTTCATTTTCATAAATGGCCAGCTCTGTAATCATTTTTAAGAGAAAAGGCGCGTCCTTCGGATTGGCCTCCCTGATATTAGGATTGTTCATACGGAAAAAATTAAATGTTCAAACCTTAATTGTCAATCGTTGATGAGTTGCCAATGGATGAGTTTGCAGCAATCTCAAACATCGTGAAGCGGAAAACTCGACCACGACTGATTCTCACTATTAGTCTTTGTGGCGAATACGGACTATGGACGATTTTGTCATAGTCATCGAAAGAATGTATACGAAAAATAGTTTTTATTAAATATTTCTTTTACACTCAGCTTGAGGTACGCCAGTCCTTATCGAAACTTCAATTCATTACAACTTTTTATTCACTATGCTGCGATGGTGGGGCAACAATAAATCTATTTAAAGTTAACTTTTTCTATTTATTACCGAAAAGTTTCAAGATGAAAAACCTTCTTATAATCCTTTGTCTGGTATCGTGCTCTCATATTTCCCAGGAGCAGAAGCCAGGTCGGCGTCTTGCCGCTATAGATCCTATAAAGTATTGTCGCCATCTGGTGAATTCTTTTTTCAATAAAATGATTTTAAGAGATGCCAAGAATGAGTTTCATGCAGTAGCGGGTATGTTAAAAAATCCTGAGGTCCATCACGGTTCTGAGTCTGGTTTTTTTAAGAAGATTGATATGATTGAGAGGGCCAAGCGTGGTACGCAGATAAACCTCGCCTATTTCATCTATGAGGACGATTATAGCTCCTCCTACCTTACTCAAAAATTGATTGCGGCCGCTAGCAGGGGAGTTAAAGTCCATATGCTAATTGATTACTTTATGGCGCAAAAGTATATGCCGTTGATGTCTTTTTTACAGGCCCATGAAGGTATCAATGTTTTGCTGTGGCGGCCGGCCTCTAGAGAGTTTAAATCTTATCTCAAAGAGGACTTGGCAATGGCCCAATGGGGTCACTTCCTTAGAGGTTTTGCCACGCAAAACCCAGGACTTATTCTCAAAGGGATACAAAGTTCTCCCGTGTTGGCAGAAATTAAACTACAGGTTGCCTCCTCAATGGAGGAAATAAAAAAAATCCCGCGTCTGACACAGGTAGAGGTTCAGCAGTACCAAATGATCTTTATGCAGCAGGCTTTAGTGGCGGAGGATCTCTTAAGGGTTATTCCCAAACTTAAGAAGATGCCAAAATTTTTAGATATCTACTTCAATCGTATGCACCACAAAACTCTTTCTGTTGTCACTGACAGAGGTTTAGAAGTCATTGTCGGTGGCAGAAATATTAGTGATGAATATCATATCGGACTAGAGGAGCTTGCACTTACCAGTAGAGGGCTACTTAAAGGACGCAGCTACCCTTTTATTGACTCAGAAGTTTCTGGTGTTTTTACCGCTATAGATAGTCAAAAAGATTATCGTGCAGGGTATGAACTGATGTGGAATGCCAACGATAATCTTCACTTTATTCCTGTCGCTTTGGCACAAAATTCTAAAACTTTTAACGAACAGAAAAGAAAAATGATGGAAAATGCCCGTGATTTTGAGTTAAGAATAGAGCGTTTTAGAAAAAGGGTTGCTGCTGGTACGAGTTCCCTGCATAAGAGTGAGGTCGATAGCGTTGCTGTTCGCTATACAGAAAATCTTTATTATGAAGACTTAGATAAAAAGGAAATTTTAAAGCATTGGAAATATTTAATTGAAAATATTAATCCCAAACAAGGTGATATTGAGATTATTAGTGCCTATATGTATCTCTACCCAGAAATTATCAGCTCCTTAAAAATTGCTCTTGAAAAGGGTGTCAATATTAATATATACACCAACTCTTTTGTCACCACGGACCTTAATATGGTTAACGTTGCGGCCTATCGAGATTTTAAAATGTGGCAGCAAGAGCTAACAGGGAACGCAATAGGAACACTAAAATTTTATGAACTGGATCTAGAAAAAGGTACAGGGTCACTGCATGCAAAAATTATGAAAGTTGGAAATACTCTGGTAATTGGTTCGGCAAATCTTGACCCAAGGAACTTTAAGGGGGACACAAATAATATGATGTTTCTAGACTTCGAGCATAGTCCAGGTTTTGCAAATAAGGTTTTTCAAAAATATCTTGGCAGACCAGGTCTTTACCCTTGGAAAGAACTGACTCAAGAAACAGCAGACTACTTTTTAGAAAAAGCTAAAAAAGATAAGCAGTTTAAAATTATTTTGCAAGCGTTAAGATTTCCCTTTTTGCGAAACGAAATCTAAGTTCTCTTTTTTATAATAGCTACTAAAAATGAAAGGAAAAGTTTTGAGAGAAAATTAGGGGTTGATAAAAAAAAGGCCTGAAAGGGTTAATCTCAGGCCTTAGTTATGTTTCACTCCGAAGAGATTGACATTAAAATGAGGTCAACTTCTGGGCAAGATTTCGTATGAGACGTTCCGTCTGGCCCAAACTATCGACAATGTTAGCTTTATATATAATCCTCTTTATAAAGACAAGGGTTTCTTTTCGTACCTCGGCCTTATTTTAGTTATTGAGTTTCTGATATAGGTCACTTGAAAAGGGAGTTCTTGTTGTTAACTATAGGAATTTTTTTTGCTAAGTTATTCTATCTTTACTGCATTTATGCTTAATTACGGGTGGTAAAACTAATATGCAAAAGCAAGTTCCTGCTTCAAACATGGGGACAGTGGTGGCGGTAAGGCGAAGTGTAGTAGATATTCGTTTTGCAACTCATGCCCCAGCGATCTATACCGTACTTCATGCTCAGAACGGAAAAATAGTCATCGAGGTTCTCTCACAGCTCGACGCCTTTCATGTCCGTGGCATCGCTTTGACGCCGACTCAGGGTCTCGCTCGTGGTGATACCGTTGAAGATACGGGGATGCCTTTAAAGGCGCCAGTTGGCATGGGCACACTTGGGCGCATGTTTAATGTCTTTGGCGATGCTATCGATGGTAAGGAAGCAGCGGTGGACATGCAGTGGCGTTCGGTGCATAGCGATCCTCCATCTTTAGCAAAACGTTCGAATAAGTCCGAGATTTTTGTGACTGGAATCAAGGTGATTGATGTTTTGATGCCACTCGAACGCGGCGGTAAAGCGGGCCTCTTTGGCGGCGCCGGCGTAGGCAAAACGGTGCTGCTTTCTGAGATCATTCACAATATGGTCAAACAACAGCAGGGAGTTAGTATTTTCTGTGGCATAGGTGAACGCTGTCGCGAGGGGGAGGAATTATATCGTGAGATGAAACAGGCCGGCGTGTTGCCAAATATGGTGATGGTGTTTGGCCAGATGAACGAACCGCCCGGTAGTCGATTTCGCGTTGGTCATGCTGCGCTCACGATGGCGGAATATTTTCGCGATGACGAGCATCGCGATGTGCTCTTATTAGTGGACAATATTTTTCGTTTTATCCAAGCGGGGATGGAGGTCTCAGGGCTAATGGGGCAAATGCCCTCGCGGCTAGGTTATCAGCCAACGATGGCGACTGAGTTGTCGCGTTTTCAGGAGCGTATTGCCAATACTAAAGACGGGGCAATCACTTCGATTCAGGCGATGTATGTGCCAGCGGATGATTTGACTGACCCAGCGGCAGTCCATACATTTTCGCATTTTTCTACATCAATTGTGCTTTCGCGCAAAAGAGCGAGTGAGGGGCTTTATCCAGCGATCGATCTCTTGCAATCAAATTCTAAAATGATTACTCCCGGTATTGTCGGTGAACGGCATTATTTGTTGGCGCAAGAGGTGAGAAAAACTTTAGCAAAATATGAAGACCTCAAAGATATTATTGCTATGCTTGGCATAGAACAATTGGTGCCAGCAGATCGCAAAATAGTTGCTCGTGCCAGACGGCTAGAGCGATTTTTTACTCAACCTTTTTTTTCCACTGAACAGTTTAGTGGGATTGAGGGTAAAGCAGTGGCATTAGAAGACGCCCTGGCAGGTTGTCAGCGCATTCTTGCGGATGAATTCAAAGACTTTCCAGAGAGTGCACTTTATATGATTGGTGCCATCGATGAAGTCAAACAAAAGTCTCAGCGGGAGGGTGCTATTGCAAGAGCAAAAACTGATGAACCTTAAGGTTCTGCTACCCTTTCAAGTCTTCATTGATAAGAACAATATCTCGCGTATTATTGCCGAGGGCGCAGAGGGATCGTTTGGGCTTTTACCACGGCGACGAGATTGTGTCGTGGCGTTGGTGCCGGGAATTCTGGTTTATGAAAACGCGCATGAGGGAAAAAAGTATATTGCTATTGATGAAGGGGTCCTGATCAAGACTGGCCAGGAAGTCTGTGTCTCTGTCAGAAATGCTTTTGGTGGAGCGGTGTTATCTCAGTTGCGACAAGCGGTAGAGCGAGAATTTTTGCAATTGGATGAGCGAGAGATAAATCTTCGTGCGGCGTTGGCGAAAATGGAGAGCGATTTAAGGCGCCATTTAGGAAATATGCAAAAATGAGCGAGAAAAAAGACATTGAAAGAACTGCAGAGCGTGCCAAATTTAGAGCGGTGATCAATGCTAAGGCGGGCCGTAAACTGAGGTCGCAAAAAAGTCCAAACCAGGGTGTGTGGATTGGTTTGGGGATGATGGGTATTATTGGTTGGTCGGTGGCGGTGCCAACCGTAACGGGGGTAGGGCTTGGCCTATGGTTAGATAGACGCTACCCAATGGCGCATTCTTGGGTCTTAACACTGATGGTGCTTGGGCTCTTTTGCGGCATTTTTATCGCTTGGTATTGGGTACTTAAAGAAGATCGTGAAATACAAGAAGAAGAGGAATATGGAGAGAATAATGGGGATCGGGATTGATGAGGCTTTAACGTTGGCGCTGGCTTTAATTATTGGATTATTACTCGGTGGAATATTTTTTGGTGGTCTGTGGTGGACGGTAAAAAAAGCGGTTTTTGCAAAACATCCTGCCCCGTGGTTTTTAGTCAGTCTGCTGTTGCGGGTGAGTCTCGTCTGCACAGGAATTTACTTTACCAGCGCTGGTCAATGGCAGCGTTTATGTGCCTGTCTGTTTGGCCTTCTTATGGCACGGTTTATGGTAATCGCGCTGACGCGTGAGACGATAGGGGCGACTTCTCTGATCGCGGGAGATAGTCATGCGCCTTAGTCCGGACCAGTTGATTTACTGGCAATACGGCTTTATTAAAATTAATGCCACGATTGTGATGACGTGGGGGTTGATGTTTCTACTAACTGTGAGCTCATGGCTCGTGACTCGCAAATTATCTATGACCATGCAACGTTCTCGCTGGCAGAACTTATTGGAAATCATCGTCACTAGTATACTGAAACAAATTGCAGAAGTAGGGCTATGTCAACCGTCCCAGTATCTAGGTTTTCTAGGGACACTCTTTTTATTCATTGCCACGGCAAGTTTAGCCACGATGATTCCCGGTTTTGAACCTCCGACGGGTTCTCTCTCTACGACTGCCGCCCTCGCTAGCGGCGTGTTTATCGCCGTACCGCTGTTTGGAGTGCGCGAGCAGGGAGTGGTTAAATATCTCTTGTCTTATTTGCAACCGACTTTCATAATGTTGCCGTTTAATATGATCAGTGAAATTTCGCGGACGTTGGCTTTGGCGGTGCGCTTGTTTGGCAATATGATGAGTGGGGCGATGATTATAGGGATTCTCTTGGCCATCGCACCTCTTATTTTTCCCATAATTATGACTTTACTCGGTCTGCTCACGGGTTTGGTGCAAGCGTATATTTTCACCATATTGGCAACCGTCTATATTGCGGCGGCCACCCGTGTGCATAGGCCAAAAACAGTCCCAGAAATAGAACATTTAAAGGCAGATAACAACAAAAGGAGAGATCATGGATAGCATGACGGTTATAGCTGTGGCATCAATTGTCACGGCCGGTATCACCACCGGATTTGGTACTATGGGACCTGCATTTGCAGAGGGCAGAGCGGTGGCGGTGGCACTTAAGTCTTTGGCGCAGCAGCCGGATGCTGCGAGTACGATTACTCGCACGCTGTTCGTAGGCTTGGCGATGATTGAGTCCACGGCAATCTACTGCTTCGTGGTTTCGATGATTTTGATTTTCGCCAACCCCTTTTGGAATCAGGCGATTTCTCACAGCACAGGTCAATAAATTATGTTAATCGATTGGTTCACCCTGTTTGCCCAGGCGCTTAATTTTCTCATTTTAATAGGGTTGATGAAACGCTTTCTTTATAAACCTATCCTGGCGGCGCTTGATCAAAGGGAGCAATTCATTGCCACTGAATTGACATCGGCTAAGCAAAAGCAAATTTCTGCAGAAGAGATGAGTCGTGAATTTAAGCAAAAAAATCAGCAATTTGAAGAGCAGCGAACTGAACTCTTCAATAATGCTGTAAAAGAGGCCCAGGGTGAGCATGCAAGATTGCTGGCGCTAGCGAGAGCGGACGCCGCTGCCCTAAGTTTAAAGCAGCAGCAAGGTCTGCAAAGCGAGGCCCGTAACTTAAATCAGGCGATCTTTCAGCACGCGCAAAAAGAAGTTTTTTCGCTGACGCAAAAGGTTTTGCTGGATTTGGCGGGGGTGACCTTAGAAGAGCGGGTGGTGGAGACGTTTTTACAGCGACTAAGGTCTGTTGGCGGAGAGGAAAAAGCGGGACTTTCCACTGTGTTGACCACCGCCGCTGATCCCCTCATTATTAAAACGACGTTTGATTTGTCGCCAGCACAACGGTCAACTATAGAAAACACTCTTAAAGAAAACTTTGCCATGGAGAGTGAAATCCTATTTGAAAAGTCACAGGTACAAATCTGTGGCATTAAGCTGATCGCTAATGGTCATGAGGTGGCCTGGAATATTGCAGATTATTTACAGTCCATGAAAAATGGAGTCGATCAATTTTTTAAGGAGCAGAGTCGAGTTGTCAAACAAGGGAGCAATGACTATGCCTCCTGAAGGCTTGATCAATATTTTTAACCAGGCTTTTGCCGAGATCGCTCAGATGCGTGAGACCTTTATACCGCAGCTGATGTTACGAGAGGTGGGGCGAATTTCCAGTGTCGTCACAGGAGTGGCCAAGGTCTCGGGTCTACCCGGTGTAGGTCTCGACGAATTATTGATTTTCCCCCACGATGTTCAAGGCATCGCTTTTAATTTAGACGAACAAGAAATTGGCGTCGTGCTACTTGGGGACTACGCATCTTTACAGGCAGGTGATATTGTTCGCCGTACCGGTCGTGTTATCGATATCGGGGTGGGGGAGGAATTGCTTGGCCGGGTGATAAACCCTCTCGGTCGGCCATTGGATGATCTCGGCGCTGTAGCTACTTTTCAACGACTTCCCATAGAGCGTCCAGCGACACCTATTATGGATCGCGCTCCAGTTACCACACCCTTGCAAACCGGGCTTAAAGTTGTCGATGCCTTGATCCCCATTGGGCGTGGTCAACGGGAATTGATTTTAGGCAATCGTCGCACTGGCAAGAGCACCATTGCCATCGATACCATTTTGCATCAGCGCGGGAAGAATGTTTTGTGCATCTACTGTGCCATCGGGCAACGGGCTTCGGCCATCGCTCATACCCTGGGCATCTTACAAACAAAAAAGGCGATGGAATATACTGTTATGGTAGTGGCGGAGGGAGATGATCCTCCAGGCCTCCGCTATATCGCCCCCTACGCCGCGACCAGTATTGGTGAGTTTTTTATGCAAGCTGGGCGGGATGTTTTGATTGTTTACGACGATCTCACCCACCACGCTCGCACCTATCGCGAGCTTTCGCTCTTATTGCGTCGACCTCCCGGACGGGAAGCCTTTCCCGGAGATATTTTCTATATCCATGCGCGATTACTCGAACGGTCTACCCATCTCCATCAGCGGCTAGGAGGAGGTTCACTCACCGCTTTGCCGATCATAGAAACTGAGGCGCAGGATATTTCTGCCTATATTCCCACCAACTTAATTTCCATTACCGATGGACAAATCTACCTCTCTCCCGCACTTTTCGAATTGGGTATTTTGCCAGCAGTGGATGTGGGAAAATCTGTTTCTCGGGTGGGTGGCAAGGCGCAACGGCCGGCCTATCGGGTGGCGGCAGGAGATCTCAAACTCGCCTACGCCCAATTTGAAGAACTAGAAACATTTTCACGTTTTGGTGCCCGCCTGGATGAAGACTCACGGCAAATTATTGAACATGGACGGCGTATCCGTGCCTGCCTCAAGCAAGCGGAGTTTTCTCCTCTTTCTGTACCTGGGCAAATCCTCATCCTATTGGCATTGGCCGACAGACTATTCGCGAATATACCATTAGAGCGCATGGGCGAAGCCGAACACGCTTTACGAATGGCCACGTCAAAACTTTCCAGCGACATTTGTCAGCGACTCAATAGTTCTGAAAAATTAAGCGAAGAGAGTCGTGACGTCATTCTAAAAATCGCCCATAACGCTCTCACTCACCTGCAAGCGGCAGAAGAAGTATGAGTAATTCCACTACAGAATTGCTAAGAAAAATTAACGGAGCACAAAACCTACAATCTGTAGTCAGTACAATGAAAGCGATCTCCGCCACCAGCATTGGCCAGTATGAAAAATCCGTGCATGCCTTGGCGACTTACTATGCGACAATAGAGCAGGGCTTGGGCGCTTGCCTACGTTTAATACCTTTCTCTCTAGGCCAAGAACAGACAAAAAAGGCAGAAAGTCTACGAGGGGCGGTGATCTTCGGTTCAGATATGGGATTGGTGGGACAATTCAATGACGCCATCGTTGATTATGCTTTGCAGACCTTAAAACCCTTTCCTCACACAGCATTTTGGGCGGTGGGAGAACATGTCTATGGCCGCCTAATGCAGGCGGGCCAGCAACCAAGGGGGCGCATTTCCGTACCAAATTCTATCAGTGCCATCACTTCATTGGTGGGACAAATTCTCATGCAAACTGAATTGCATCAAGGGCATAATAAATTTAGTGAATTTTATCTCTTCTGCAATCGACCGGCCCTTGGTATTTCCTACCAACCAGTTGGCCAAAAACTATTACCCTTAGATGAAAGTTGGCGTGCCAATTTAACCAAGTATCCCTGGCCCACAAAAAACCTACCTGAAATAATGAACAGTACCTCCGAAACCTTGCGCGCACTCATCCGCGAATATCTTTTTGTCTCCCTCTACCGCGCCAGCGCGGAATCCCTCGCCAGCGAGCACGCCAGTCGCCTCGCCTCTATGCAACGAGCAGACAAAAATATCACCGAATTATTAGCAGAACTCAACCAAAAATATCACCACCTCCGCCAAAGTAGTATCGACGAGGAATTATTTGACGTCATCTCAAGCTTCGAGGCGCTTCCTCAAAAAGGAACATGAATTGCTTTATAATTTTTTTTTTATCGTATCTTGGTAATTTGGCCGACCATAATACTTTGAAATTAAATTTCTTGGACGATACAACCGAATAGAAAAATTATGAAAAATTATAAACTATTCTCCGTTATTTTTTTTATGCTATCTTGTTCAACTGTTTACAAAAATACAGGTCAGATGGTAGCCGGGAGAAATGTCGCTGCGCTTGAGTCGCCTACCAATTGTTCTGATTCTGTGTCTCCTTTTATAGCTGCCCAAAATGATTTAACAGATGCAGAAAAAGAAATCTTATCAAAGTTGATGCAAGAGATGAGAAGTCTTATGGGGGAGAATATTTATGGGGTCCCCAAAAATACTGCGTTTAACATGGATAAAGTTTTTGTTGCTGAGCTTAGAAAAAAAATTAAAACTCTCAATCAATCACAATTAAATGAATTAGAGAATATAATGTCACGCTCTGTAAAAGGTTTGTTTCCAAAATATACTACTGGGGGATCGACTTATGATATTGAAGATGTAAAAAAAATGTACATTCGTATGAACTTTCATTTTGTCGATCATCCATCATCAAGAATAATTTTGTGGCATGAGCTAGATCATGTTATTGATGCTATCCTAAAAAAAAGATTTTCCACAAAGAGTTTTGAAACATCGGCATTTAGTGCTCAGTATGATTATACCCGAAAGATTTTTGCAATAGACGATTTGGAAGGATTAAAAAAAGAATTTACCACTGATATTCCAGCTGAGCTCGTAGAGAGACTTAAAAACGTAGGTGTAATTTTTATGAAAGAAAATGTTTATAACATAAATCTAGTGAGATTTGCAGAATTAAGCCAAGAAAAGGATGTAATAAAAGACTATTATGATTTTATAAATAGAACGACTTTAAATCCATTTTTTATTTATATGCTTGAGAACGCGTTAACTATGAATAAACCTGATTTCATAAAATCGAGCTTGGAACCTTACCGAGTGACGATTTTAAAGGAAAGAGTAATGAAAATTTTAAAATTTGGTAGTGTTCCAGTCGCTGCATACTTTATTTACAAAACTCTATTCGAGGATAATGAATAGTTAAAACTTTTCTTGCTTTAAAATTTTTCCTATAATTTAAAAATTAATCTTTCAGTTTTTTGTTTCTTAACATAATGAATATGCCCATCATTATCAACAATATAATGATCTCCATCCTCAGACCTAACGATACCACCAGCAATAGGAAAAAGTTTTTTGACCTGCTGGTTTTTGATGTCATGGATAATACCATCATCGTCTACAATAAAATATTTTGCTCCAGACCTAATGATTGCGCCAGAAATAGGAATATAACTCTTGCCCTGGTGGTTTTTAATGGTTTGAAGGTGGCCATTGCTTCTGAGAATAAACAATTTGCCCTTAGTTGACCTGAAGAGACGATCCGTAACGGGAAATAGTTTCTTCGAATCTCGTTCAGGAATATCGAGAATATGGCCATCATCATCCACAATATAATAGATACCTTCGCTAGTTCTAACGATCCTGCCGGAGATGGGAAAAAGTCTTTCGTTTTCTTGCGCCTTGATATAATGAATAAATCCACTTCTGTCGACAATATAGTAGTTTGCATCGTGAGATCTAACGATTCTGTTGGTCACTGGGAAAAGCTTTTCTTCCTTTTGATCTTCGATTTTATGAATGGTGCCATTCTCATCAACTATATAAAGGGTCCCATTTCTAGACTTTACAATATTGGCACAACTTATTTGAGCAAAAATTAAACTTACCACTGCTAAGGCATAGATCATATTCTTTCTCCGTCTTGCTGGTATTATCTAAAGTTAATAGAATAATGCCTTTATAATATCTTTTAATTATAGTTGATCAGCTCAGCAGCAAATAGGGCTTTGAATTATTTACAATTGTACTGTTTAAACTTTGTGCATTATTAAAAAAGCAGTGCGGGTTTCTCATCAAATAATGTTGGATCAGAGTCGAGAATTTCTTGGTGAAACTTTTCTTCGATATTGAGTTCTCTAAGAATAAAGCTCTCCATTTCATCAACGGAATTGTCGGCTTCTACATCAAAATATTCAGCGGTAATAATCTCTACTCCTTCTGGGGAAAGAGAAATTATTTTTTCGAATTCTTTTTCGTAATTACAAATCTTCCCTTCTACCAACCCTGTAACGAGAATATCAATTATATTCTCCTTGGAAATGTCATCATCAATCGTTTGGATATTTTCTACAAATTGAGAAAAACGTGCACCACCTTCAGAATAATATGCCTTGCGAATATAATTATGCCTTCCCTTATATTCATTGAGTTGCAAATAAATATTTGTCATAAAGAGGGCTGAGACGAGGGGGTGTATCAAACTTGTAGGGACGGCGATTAGAAATTGAGAGGCGATGTCTTGAATGGAAATGCCTTTTAGTTTTTCCTCTTTAGAAGTCTCAAAAATGCAATTTTCAATGGCGCGAGAGACCTCTCTTTGAAAGTTGGTATCAGCACATAAATTATTATATGATCCTGCAAAAGCACTTAATAGTAGTCCATAAATTAGTAATTTTTTCATTAATATACTCCTTTTTTTGTATGTATCAATCTTGTTGCAGCAGGTGTTTGACAAGACGAAAACCTCTGGTACTACTTTTTTCTTCCGACGTAATGCCTGAGCGGTTTGCCGTTTTTAATTGGTAAGTTGACCAGTTTCCACCACGTAGCCCACGGTACGCGTTGTATTGAATGTCACTTGAGTCTGTATTAAAATGGCTGCGTGTCATTTCCGATACATTTCCAAGCATGTCGTAGAGGCCATAGGGATTTGGCCGGTTGGAATAATTCCTCATTGGTCCAACAGGGTGGGTATGCTGGTGAGAGTTTCCTGCAAAAATTTCGTATTCGTACAATCGCTCTTCATCTTCGCCGAAGTAATAAGCTCCTCGGCCTGTTCCCGCTCTGGCAGCACGTGCCCATTCCTCTTCACTTGGAAGTTTGTAGGTTACTCCAGTTTTAATTTTTAACATCGCCAAGAAAAGATAAACATCGTCATAGGTGACATTTTCTACGGGGTTATTTGGGCAAAGTGCAATCAATTTTCCAGTATCGTGGTTTATTCTCGACTCAAAACTTTTCGGGCAATATTTTTTTTCTTTAAACCTTGAGGGGTTTTCACCCATCATTTGGAAGTACATCCCTTGGGTAACTTCGGTGTTCATAATCTGATAATCATACATAAGAGTTACATGCCCAGAGATATATAGCTTGCCCTCTTGGCCAAATGATCCCATATGGAAGCGACCTCTTTTTATGGTGACAAACTCCATCTCAAACGTTGTATCTTTTATAACCCCCAACATGGATTCGATATGTTTACGAATGCTTCTATTGTCTAAAGTGGAAAAAAGGTAACCCACAATCTCTCTCGCACGCACTGAGTACTTGTCACCATACAGCTCTCTTAAATAGGCATAGAAGACTTCATGAATATTCAAAGCAGCTTTACTAATTTCCGCTAACATTGGGTTTTTAAAAAGGATGTCGTTGATTAATATTTTCCCATAGTGAGTCCAATTTGCTAATTGAAAAAATTTAATTTCACCATCAGGACATTCCGTAGAGGAGGGGTAAATTCTAAAATTGGAATCTTCTAGTTTCCCGAGTCCCACGTTGGCATCAACCTTTTTACTATTTTTATCTACATAATGGAAATAAGGCACTAACCGTTTATATAAATGTTTATTAATAGCAAGAATTTTATTTTTTATATCCTGAATAATCTGCTGATAACTTTGGTTACCAAACTTACGAAGAGTGAGGGGGAATTCTTTATCTGCTTCATAAAGATCCATAAGTTGCGCCCATCTGATGGTTTTTAATGGGTCATTATTTAGACAGGCCCAAAGCGCTCCACCATTTCCTGCTCCGTCGGCCATAATAATAAATTTTCTTTTTATGAAACTTTGGTTTAACTTTGCTTCTGTTCGGCCAATATGAGGGTTTAAGGTTGCCGCGATGATGACCATCAGAAAAAAGGAATATCTCATTGGGTTTCTCCATCCATTTTAGTCAATGAAAATAATTGAATATTTAGTTGGTATGTTTCTTGTGATGTATTTTTTACAGCTTCAAACTCAGAAATAAACTCGTCGATAAAGCTTCTTATTTTTTTTTGTGCATTTTGTATTTGCCCTTCCTTAATATTAAGGCAAAAGCTATTGTATTCCCTTTGATCTATGGACTGCTTTTTCACTTCCTCTGCCGCAAGAAGAGACATATATTTATGATATTCTTGTACCGCCTCGCAAGGCGTATCAATTTTATTTTGTACTCGTGGATGGGTTTTTTTTAGGCCAGCACCTGTATTTTCTACAAGTCCCAGCGAAAATAATCGAGCAATGACGTCTTTTATTTCTTTTTGACTTGTTTTAATGCGTAAATGTTTTTTTATCCATTCAGCACAATTTTTAAAATCTCTTCTATCGATCATCGTGCGAATAACGGAATGGAGGGGATTTTTGAAAAATTTATAATTTTCAATTTCAATAATCTTAAGGTTTTTTTTACGGGGGCGTAATAAATTAAGCCGATCGTAATAAATATTTTTTTCTGCTGGAGTTTTAGCCTTTTCAAAATCAACTAAAGTTTCAAAATACACTGTTTCTTTATGAGACAAATTGAAAGATTTAACAATTTGTGGAATATATTTTTTGGGAACAGTTCGTTTTCCCGCTAATATTTGTTGTAGGCCACCATGCGATTTTAGCCCAAGTTGCAGGGCCCATGCGCGGAGGGAAAAAGATGGATTTTTTTCCTTCTTTTTATGCAATATTTCCTTTAAAAACTTGCTCGTCTTTAAATACGTATAAATGTTCACCATTTAATAAGCCTCAAATTTAGTAATGCCGATTGCCGGGATAAGGTTAACCCGGTTTATTTTTTGACGCAACGAATTGTTTCACTGTGGAGCAAGAATATACCCGGTCTATAAAAATTACACGAGTATTTTTTTCCACGACAAATCCAATGGAGGAAAGATATTATTGATTGATAGGCTTTATATTTCTTAGATAATAAAAATTAGTTTTTCGCCCATACATTTGGTAGTCGGGATCGAGTCTAGGCTCCACCACAAAATTTTCAGGAAACTTGTAAATATCCAACTTAAGAAGCGGTTGTTCCAGCTCCAATACAGCATTCTCATAGGAAACCTTAAGCTTATAGTGATTATTTTTCATGCTTTGGTAGGGAATAAAAAAAACTTGAGGTAAGCTTCCTTTCTTTAATAGGCCAATAAATGAATCTCCAACACTTATTTGTGCGGAATAATTTATATTGGTATTTTTAATGGTGATGGCAAAGCCTCTTTTTATTTGCTTTATCTCTTCCTTTATCTTCATCAAAGCAGGGATTCCAATAATTTGTGAACGAACGAAATAATCATCGAGATTATAAAAGGATTGTGGATCTTTATCGAGGACTTTTGATGCCGCCACTACAGACTTTCTAATAGCCTTATTTAAAGAAACGGTCTTTTTAAAGCCATGGGTAACCAATTTTTTTGCATGAGTATATTGACCTTGGGAAAGATATTTATCTAAAATATGTCGACTTTGGCAACCGACTAAACTGAGAAACCTTAAGGATGGATGCACATTTTTAAAAACTTCTTTAACATTATTACCTGCAATATCTAAAATTATACTATTAAGAATCGTTTGCGATTTCGCTGCATGAGAAACCCAAAAAAGCGCTAGTGTATTAGGGGATAATAGAGAATACTCTAAATTTGCAGCAGTTGCCTTATGTATGAATATTATTTTGTAGCCTGATCCAGAGAAATAATTTTTAAATTGCATCTCAATATCTTTTTCAATTTGATAGTCTTTTGCCCTCCAGAAAGGAATTGTTGTCGGGTTCTTAACGGAAGTTAGGATGACAACCTTTCTCTCAGCTGCTTTGCAGTGAACTTGAAAAATTAAAAGGAATATTATAGATAATAATGTTTTCATCATAACCTCAAAAACCGAAGGCATTAAAGCCTTCGGTATAAATGTATTAGTTTTAAAAAAGATTTTTTAACACCTTATCCAGCCCTACAAGAGCATCCTTTCCATAAATTTTCTTAGCGATGCCCCAAACGTTGGCAGCTTCATCAGTTTTAGGATTGGTTGTCATGGCATCAAACCAAACTGATGAGAGTTCTTCATGATAAGATTGATAAGCAGCGGCTTCAGCGCTATTAAGTCCTAATCTAAGCAATTCATCATAGCTCATGTCTGGGAATTCTACCTCAATAGTATTCGTCTCAGCATTCATTATAATAAATCCCACGACCGATAATACGGCAGTCCATCCTGAGTTACTTGGATTAAGAACTCCCGTTTTTTCGCCAATCACGCCAACAGCAACGGAGCCAATAGCTATTCCCAGACCCGTCCATGCCACGTTTGTCATCACGGGGAATGACATGAAACCGATAACAGCATGGGATTGTTTGATGGGAATGACCAATGTACATAAAAGTAATCCCGTTAATAATAATTTTTTCATTGCAAAATCTCCTTGTAAAGTATCTATGATTATTCACAGATTATAAAATTAGTTAAAATAAGAGTGCTGCTTTTCCATCAAATAAAGTCGGATCAGCGTCAAGAATTTCATTGTAAAATTTTTCTTCTAGATTGAGTTCCTTAAGAATAAAGGCCTCCATTTCATCAATGGTGTTATAAGCTTGAGTCCTATAATTACAAACTTCTCCTGCTAATAATCCCTCCACTAAAACATCAATAATTTTTTCCTTTGAAATTCGGTCGTCTACCGTCTGGATATTTTCCACAAATTGAGAAAAACGTGCGCCACTCCCTGACTCATAGGCATTGCGGATGTATGTATGCCGATCATGATACTTATTGGCAATTCTAAAGGCGTTGGATATTAGCATGACCGCGAAGACGGGATGAATGTAACCGGCCGGCCCTGCCATGATCATTTTCGAAGCAACACGATGAAAGGTTCTATCTTCAGCACTGCCTTCTCGGGAAGTATTGTAGGCACAATTAGAAATGGCCTGGTCAATTTCATTTGTGATGTACGTATCAGCATAGGCCTTCACGCTTAAAGTTCCGAGCGTGCTAAAAAGTAATCCTGAAATAAATAATGTTTTCATAAAATTTTCTCCTGTGTAAAATGCCTAAAGATTATCTTTAGGGGGGTTAAGTTATTAGTCGTTAATTTCGTTTGTCTAAAAATGTATTTCGGCAGTGTTCTATACTGGTAGGGAATTTGACACAAGGTGTTCGAGTAGAAAGTGGAACAAAAATGTGCCACGATATAATTGTTTCAATTTACGGGTAGGGCATGACAGAATTTCGTGTTTGTAAGGAACTTAATAAAGTCCAGATCTATGGTTTAGTAACATAGAAAATATTTGTAATAAAATTATCGTGAGCAAAACCACTATTGAATTCGGCAATACCTTCCTAAAGGTTGCAGTTTTGACAATGGTATTGACAATGAATTTGGGTGGCTTGAAGAGTCTCTTAACAATCGACCTAGAAAAAGCTCTAGGCGCAAGTTCCCGCTCCTTACTTGACAAGTTTCCAACCAAAGTTGAGAAACCAGGTCTGGGCGGGTGCGAGTAACAAACTCATTTCTTCTTTATATCTCTGAAATTCCTGAAATTTCTGGCGATTAAATTTATTTTTAAATATGGCATAGGTATTCACCCGCGCCAGACCCAACTTAACCTTATCAGGAAAACAAATAAAAGTGGAATAGGCATCAAAGCGATAGGGCGTGCGCGTATGCTTGGCGAAATTCATAAAAATATAGCGAAGAGCATTTCTCACCTCAGTCGGCGTTTTTAAAATATGCAGATGGTAGCGCTCCACAAAGACCTGGCCCTGGCGTTTTAAAAAGCCATTCAAACTCCGCGCCAAGCTAATGCAAAAGCTCTGCATGCCACGCCCCAGCTCGCGCTTATTTTCACTCTCAATCAAGAGATGGATATGCGTGCTCTGAATGGAAAAGTGGATGATGCGCAAACCTCGCACTCGCGCTTTTAAAATCGCTTTCTTAATCAACTTAAATTTATTTTTTGCGCGCAAGGTGGGCAGCCCCTTGATGAGCTTGACATTGATATGCAGGGGTTGACTGGGTTTAAATTCGGGGCGCGTATGATGCCATTGCAGGGAATCTTTGCTGCGCGGTCTGCCCGCACCCGTGCGCCTACCGCCCCGGCCGCGATTGGTGAATAAGTCTAGCTGAATTGTTTTAGATTTTTTCATTGGCGCTATTCTCTCTACTTTTTATCTTCTACTTTCTATTTTTTAACGAATTAATTTTAGCATCACTCCCGCAGCGAAAGTTAACGGAAATTTAATACAATTATTTATGTATGACCATTGAAATTGGCAGAAATAAAATAGAAATGAAAAAATAAATAATAGTAAAAAATAAAGAAAGGCCATTTTGCGCCCAATCTCTCTCACAAAATCCTCGACGTGCCGGTGGGCACGCCTGGGGTTTTGCTCCCTCATTAACAATCATAAATCGAATGATTTTCTAGACTCTTAGACCTGCAATCAATGGCAAATCCTACCGCTGTACACTCATGCCGGATTCAGGGGGGGGGCAGGCAAATAGGATGTTAAATCGGTGAATTAATTTGTTCCCGCTCCTAAGTCTGACCAAAGAAGTCATTTATATGGGCAATAATTATGTTAAGATTTTACCTATGCATAAAAAAAATTAAAAATAATTATATTGTTTGTGTTGATCTTTTCATTAAATTTTAGCTTAGCAGATGAATCTGGCCTTAGAAAAACGGTAAGACGTGAGCAAGATAAAAATCTTTTATTACTCGATACAATTTTTAAGAATGATTTAAAAAAAGTAAGTGAACTTTTAAAAAATGGTGCCAATCCTCATTATTTAACAAAGGCAACTTGGTTTTATATTGCAGGGAAAAGAAGGTTGGGAATGCAAAATTCCAGCGGTGGTTTTTTTCCTACTAAAGAAAAATATAATTTTAAAAATAATAAAGAGTACGAATTGTATTCTGCAGCGATTTTTAAGAAATATACCAAGCATAGCAAGCAGCAAGTGACCAGTAAAGTTATCCAGGCGATGGATGAATTATTTGAAACTAAGGAAAGTTTGCGTGGCAAACTTGTTATTTTGTTGCACCAAGGAAAAACTCCTGTCGAATTTGCCATCCAATTGAAACATGGGCAAATAGCTCGACTGTTAATTGATCAAAGGGGAAAAAATGATGGAAAAATTGTTGATGAAGCTGTTTTTTCGGCCATCAAAAAAAATGATTTGGCGACTATGCGGGAGTTGCTGAAGAGTAAAATAAACTTAAACTTCACGATTTCTAGCAAGTCTCCACTTTCATTGGCGACCAAGCGTAACTATCTTGGCATGGTGGAGTTATTATTAAAGAATGGCGCTGATTTATTATACCCTCTTGGCAATGATCGATTCAATTTCACTGTTTTTAATATAGCTATGCAGTATGGTCTTGTAGAAATGTTGGAGCTATTTTTAAAATATGCGCCTCTTTCCAAGCTATGGACAAAAAAGATACCCATTATTACTTGGGTTATTCAAAATAATCCACTGGATAGTTTCTATGCCAAAAAATACTTAAAAATTAAACAAGATAATAGAGTTGAAATTATAAAAATCTTGATCAAAAAGGGTGCTCAAATTAATTTCCCGAAGATTGAGGACTCGCCACTTATTAAGGCGATTACCCACAGCAGAGTAAATGAATTATTAAAAATAATTTATTTCTTGATTGAACAAGGAGCAAAAATTAATCATATTTTGCATCTTCATGGACCGGATTTTAGCACTAACAGAATGGTCACCTTGTTAGGGTTAGTGGATAATCTAAGGCGGAGGTATCCTAAAAATAGTGATAGCTATGCAAAAATAGCGAGCAAGCTGCGCGCTAAAGGTGGCAAAGAAAAAACTCCATTACAACAAGAGAGGGATGAGGCGCGTAAGTTGCTCACTGAAAACAATAATAAAAAATATAATAAAAAATTAGGTTTTCAGTATTCCCAAAGATTTAAGTATTTTGATGGTAAAACTGGAGAACCTCAATGTTATATTTATCTGCATAGAAGGCAAGTAACGAAAGATTTCAAAAATTTCAAGATATTAAATAAATTTTACAGCAAAGATAGTCGACAGGTCTTCTTTAATGGCAGGCCAATCAAAGGCGCTACTGCAGATCGTATTACCGTTCTATCCAAAATGTTTTATGCCAGGGATGATCATTCTCTTTATGCCTATGGAAAGAAGCTGAATGGTGCAAATCCACAGCAATACGAGTTTTTAAGTGATGGCCACTTAATAAGCAATGGTAATATCTACTATGAGGACAAACAAATACAAGGTGCCGATACTCAGACGTTCCAAGTTTTAAAATTTCCTTTTTCAAAAGACAAAAACTTTGTCTATAGAAATGCTGAAAGATTTAAAAATGCCAACTCAAAAACTTTTGTGGCACCATGAGGGCGCCTTAGTTATTCCGAGTAAAAAAAATGTATGCGAGAGCTTACATTTCTCATCGAGGTATACAAATGTATGCTCTGGTATATATAAATGCAAAAATAGATAAAAAGTATGCTGAAGCATATATTTTTGTGTTTCAATGTTAGGAAGTATGCTACAGTATACATATAAAAAGGGGGAGGTTTTGAGAGTTAATACTAAAAAATTAAAAGTAGGCAGTTCAAAAACTTCGGATAAGGAAAATGATTTGCAGGTGATTATAATTCAAGATCCAAAAATGTTAGGTGCAATAGTAAAAAAAATAAGAAAAAAATCCAAAATGACTCAAGAAGAAATTGCTATTTATGCCAATGTATCAAGACTCGCTATCATTGAATTTGAAAGTGGTAAGTCCGACATAAAGCTTTCTACTCTTTTAAAAATACTAAATGCTTGTGACCTAGATTTAGAAATTAGGGCGAAGTAATGAAAGAAAATCATTACGTCTACTTTGAATTAGAACTAGTAGGAACGATTGAACGCAAAAGGGACGCCACCCTCTCCTTTTCATATTCTAAAGATTGGCCTAAAAGTGGAAAAAGTTTTTCATTGTCTCCCATCTTGTCTATGGCTTCAGATGGCCCTTTTGATAATCGACAAACTCGGTCTTTTTTCGAGAATCTTCTGCCAGAGGGAAAAGTGCGAGAAAGGCTGGAAAAACTAACGGGAAAAAGTCTAACGGACAGTTATCAATTTTTAGAAAAATTCGGTGTCGATTGCGCTGGCGCTATTGTCATTTCTTCTTCCCCAGATTTAACAGATCAATTACTTGAGGAAGATTATAATAGGGTTGATTTAGAAGAACTTGCTAAGGCGCATACATCTAACCAAAACTTAATGGTTCACGTTATGGAAAAACACCAAGGCCGATTTTCCCTCGCTGGAGCACAGGATAAGGTTCCTGTTGTAATAAAGGGCAACGAGGTGTTGGTAGCAAAGAATGGCCCTCCTACTACCCATATTTTAAAACCCCCACACTATGATAAAGCGGTAAAAAATAGTGTTCACAATGAATACTTCTGTATGAAGCTAGCTAAGTCTTGTGGTTTAAATGTTCCAGAGGTCGATGTCATAGAAGCAGGCATCCCTTTTTACACCATCGAACGATATGATCGTGTCGTCAGAGATGAAAAAATATATAGACTGCACCAAGTAGACTTTTGCCAGGCGCAGAACTACCTTGCACAAGAAAAATATGAGGAAGATAGAGGCCCCTCTCTCAAAGAAAATTATTTTTGCATAAGGAATAATAGCTCACGAGTTATCCCAGATACCAAACAATTTATGCAATGGATTTGGTTTAATTTGCTTATTGGCAATAACGATTGCCACTCTAAAAATCTCTCCTTCCTTTTAGAAAACGGAAAGACAAGACTTGCTCCATTTTATGATATTCTTTGTACAAGTATTTACCCTCAATATGCCCCAACTTTCCCTTATCGTATTGGTGGAAAGGCCAATTGGGGACAACTAAGTACGACGGATTTACAACGTGAAATTATCAGTTGGGGTCTTGATAAGAACCCAGACCTTTTGTCGTTAGAATATTTTGCATTAAAAAAAATATTGGAAAAATTGTTAGGCGATGAAGTCAAAAAATTTTGTGAACGATTCCCAAAGAATAAGACCGCTGGACGTATTAAAACAGAAGTTGAAAAAAGAATGAGATCGTTTGATAGACGGCTTTAATGAATTCTAGGTTTTGTACGGAATATTAAAATTTGTACAAAACCTCTAACAAATTCTCGGCATTTGCTCTCCATTTGGCCATGGAATAATTCTATTGCCACCGAGTGCTGTTGTCGACCTGACGAGTGGGCTTTCGGCTTTATGAACTTTTCCAATAATATGGGCATCTCGACCAAATTCATGGGTTTGCATCAATTGAATGATATTTTCTGCATCTTGCGGGGGAGCAAAAAGGATAAATTTTCCTTCGTTGGCAAGCAGTAGGGGATCGAGCCCTAAAAGCTCACAGGCCGATCTAACCCCTTGGTCGACTTTAATCTGTCCTTCGAAAATTTCCATTTCGACGTTTGCAGCATTGGCCAATTCATTGAGCACTGCTGCCACCCCACCACGAGTAGGATCTCGCATACATTTAACGCCTGCAAAGCGCTGCCATAGGGATAATATGATTTCGTGTAGAGGAGCACAATCGGAAAGGATGTCGCAAAAAAAATTTAAATTTTCTCGTTGTGATAAAACTGCAATACCGTGGTTGCCAATGGCGCCATTGATAATGATGCTATCTCCTGGTGCAATGGATTTGTTATCGGGAAAAACTTGGGAATTTTCTATAGATCCTAGTCCAGAGGTGGTAATAAAAAGTCCATCGCCTTTACCTCTTTCCACCACCTTGGTATCTCCAGCGACAACTGGAATGCCCCATTTTTTTGATAGGCCACCAATCTCAGCTAAATGTATTTGCAACTCCTCCAATGATAAACCTTCTTCGATGATCATTCCCATGGTTAAATAAAGTGGCCTTGCACCCATAACAGCTAGGTCGTTGACGGTGCCACAAAAGGCCAGTTTTCCTAAGTTACCACCGGGAAATTGTCGTGGACTAACGACATGAGCATCCGTCGCCATGACCAGGCGTCCTTTTTGGGGTCCTAATATTGCGCCGTCGCTTAATTCTTGTAAATAAGGATTATCCAATGCGGGCAGGATTATTTTTTGCATTAATTGATCAAAGTCTTTGCCGCCAGCGCCATGGTGCATATTAATAATAGACTTCATAAGGCCGCCTTATTTTGTAGATGCCGACCGGCCAAGTAGTAAGCTGAGCAGGCCCCTTCAGAGGAGACCATACAGGGGCCCAAGGGTCGCTCGGGGGTGCAGGATTTGCCAAAGAGTTTGCACTCGGTAGGTTTTCTCTGTGCCGTTAAAACCTTAGAACAAAGACAAGAGGGATGGTCTTTCAAGGGGGAGTTTTTTAGCTGAAAAATATATTCGGCATCCCATTGTCGATACTGATCTTTGAGTTTAAAAGCACTATTGGGCATCTCTCCCAACCCTCGCCATTGAAAGGTTGCACGGTTTTCTAAATATTGATCGATCAATTGCAGGGAAAGCGGATTGCCTGCTTCGTTAACCGCCCGACTATATTGTATTTCAGTTTGTGCAATATTTCTATTAACTTGTTCCACTAACATAACCAGCGACTGGGCGAGATCGTAAGGCGTAAAGCCCGAGATGACGATAGGTTTGTGGTAGTCGTCAGAAAATTGAGCAAAAAACTGGCTGCCAGTAATAAGAGCGACATGACCTGGACCTATCAGGCCGTCCAATTTTTGGGTCTCTTTCTTTTCATTTTGTAAAATACTTTTGAGCGCCATACTGGTGTTGAGATGATTGCAATAGACATAAAAATTATTAATATTTTCCTTGATCGCTTGGTGCAGTAGCATCACCGTGGGTGGCATGGTGGTTTCAAAACCTATTGCTAGAAAAACGACTTTTTTATGCGGTTGTTCTTTTGCAAAATTTAACGCCTCCAGGGCGGAGTAAATCGATTGAATGGCGAGACCGCGACTTTTTGCTTTTATTAAACTATCCCCATCATTGGTGGGAATACGCATGAGATCGGCATAGGTCATCAAGACAATGTCCGGGTCACGCTGTAAAAGTTGAATACTATTTTGGATGGGAAAAGCGGGAAGCACACAGACGGGACAGCCAGGGCCATGCACGAGATTGATTTGTGGGGGCAGTAAATCAATCAGACCGGTTTTAAAAAAGGTATGCGTGTGACCGCCACAAAATTCCATAAAATTATAGATGCGGTCCTTTTTGACAATTTTTTTTAGTTGATTTACTAAGGGTAAAACGGCCTTTTTGGTTTGAAATTCTTCAATATATTTCACGGTATTGCTCCAAGGTCTGAAGAGTTTTTTCTGCGTCCTGCTGATCCATGCGCGATAGAGCAAAGCCTACATGAACGATAACATAATCGCCTATTTGCGCCTCGGGTACGAGGGCGAGAGAAATTTCTTTTTGGAGGCCCTCAAGTTCAACAATGCCCATTTCTTCTTTTAAGAGCTGGATAATTTTGGCGGGAACTGCGAGGCACATTATAGTTTCCTTAAATAATTAATCCATTCATGCATGCCTTCGCCAGTTTTTGCCGAAAGCTTTATAATTTTAGCAGTGGGATTAACCTTGCGAATATATTCTATGCATTTTTTTTCGTCCCATTCAAGGTAGGGCACAAGATCCATTTTTGTGAGAATAATGAGCGAGGCCTTATTAAAGAGCACCGGGTATTTAATGGGTTTGTCTTCCCCTTCGGGGGTTGACAATAAAGCCACTCGTTCATTTTCGCCTAAATCAAAGGCGGCAGGGCATACCAGATTACCGACATTTTCAATAAAGAGAAGATCCAAATCTGGTGTTACAAAATCGTTTAATTCTTTGTCGATCATCGTGGCATCTAAGTGACAAGAGCTATGCGTGGTAATTTGCCTCACCTTGCCTCCCACAAGTTGTAATCGGGTGGCGTCATTATCTGTTTGCTGATCCCCAACGAGAATGGAAAAATTAATCTCAGAGGACAATGCAGAAATTGTTTTTTCTAGCAATGCGGTCTTGCCTGCACCTGGGGAACTCATCAAGTTGATGGCGCTCACATGGTGATCGCGAAACCAATGTTGGTTATGCTGGGCCATATGATTATTTTTTTTGAGAATATCTGTCGCCAAATGTAATGTTTTAATTTTCATTTTAGGAAAATGCTGAGCATTAGCTTCCCGACAACCGCAATCACCACACATTAAAGCACCTCCATGGAGCGAATAAGTAATTCTTTGCCCTTTAATATTTCCACTTGAGAGGAGTGACAAAAATGACAAAACAGATTGATATCATCACAAATAATTATTTTTGTACATGATTTGCATTGGATTTCTAAAGGTATCATTTTTATTTCAAGTTCGCAGCCCTGCAGTGGAGAGTCTTTACAAGCTTCCGGAAAAACAAATTCTAAGCATTCTTTAACGACTCCACTCATAACTCCCACCTCTAATTGAATTTTAAAAACTTTTTCAGCACCATGCTCGTGCATATCTTGTAGTGCTGCTGCAACTAAATCTTGCGCAATGGAGAGTTCATGCATGGGGTTGCTCCTGTTGTTGATGGTATAAAGAAGCATAAACAGCTTGGCCCAGACAGAGTCCACCATCACCTGGGGGCAGCCGCCGGGAAGTATAAACGATAAACCCTTTTTTGTGCAATAATTCTCTGACGAGTCGAGATAATAAATTATTTTGAAAAACACCACCAGTCAAACAAACTTCTTGCAAAGAAGATGCAGCAGACGCTCTCTGTGCCATTTGTAACGCTATGGTGGCCAGCGCATAATGAAAATTATAGGCGATATTCTCCACAGGTGTGCCGCGTTTTTTGTCATTAAAAATTTGTGTGATTAAAGATGAGGTTTGCGCTCTCATACCATCCCAAGTAATTGTGTATTCACAAGTCAGTGTTCCTCTTTGCGCCAACGTTTGCAAACCTATGGCGGCTTGTGCGCTATAAGTAATCGAATGGTATTGGGGTAATAAGTAGGCGCTAACGGCATCAAAAAGTCTTCCCACGGAACTGGTCTGCGGAAAGAGATGTTTCCTTTGATAGAGCATCTCCCATTGTGGGTTTTCTTTAAAATTTATATTCGCCTCTCTCAGACGGGCATAAATTTGTCTAATAGGGGCGAGTATCGCCTTGCTGCCACCCAAAAGAGTACTTAATTCTAAAGAGGCGATCCGTTGGTATTTTATATCGATTAAATCTACGATCAGGCATTCTCCCCCCCAAAGAGTGCCATCATCACCGTGGCCAGTGCCATCAAAGGCCAAAACGATACCCTGTGATAAATTGTTTTCACTCAGCACACTAACTCCATGGGCGAGATGGTGTTGAATTTCAACAATCGGTAGGCCTCTTGCTTGCGCGTAATCTTTGCCAAAGGAAGAGCTCATATAGGCGGGATGAGAATCAATGGCGACGAGCTGGGGTTGAAATTGGGTAAATTTCAGGAAATCATCAACGCTTGCGACAAAATGTTTATAAACGTCAGCTTTAATGAGATCTCCTATATGCGCTGAAAAAAAAACGTTGGAACCTTTGGCCAGGCAAAAAGTATTTTGCAAATCAGCGCCAAAGGCAATCACCGCTTTTAGTTTGTTCTCGACTGTTATGGAGGTGGGAGCATGGCCTCTAGAATTGCGCCAAATTTGCCCCGCTCCTTGCGGGTTGACTAAGGAATCATCCACACAGCGAACTATTTCTCGATTATGCGTCACAAAGAAATCTGCTATATGAGCTAGCTGTGAGAAGGCGGACGCCTCATCTTTCGCCATGGGGGCAGCATGTTTATTTCCGCTGGTGACCACTAGAAATTCTAAGGGATGATCCTGTAGTCCAGCGCCAAATAAGTAATGATGAAGAGGTGAGGAGGGCAAAAACAAGGCGACGTTGCGGGAGTCGGGAGCGAGATATTCTACTGGCAGAGCATAATCATTTTCCGCAATCACCAAGGGGCCGGCAGGATCTTTAAGTAATTTGATAATAGCGGGCTTCTCTCGCAGAGATTCTTCATTTTTCACCATCACGGCAAAAGCTTGGTGAGGGCGTGCTTTCCTGGTACGCAACTTTTTGATGGCGTGGATAGATCTTGCATCACATACCAGTTGGTAACCTCCCACTCCCTTGATGGCGACGATGGCACCCGCTTTTAATTGTCGCTGAATAAAATCGATTTGTTCTGGCGGCGAAGAGATCGATAGATCTACCGCTGAATTATTGGCAATCATTATTTTTGGGCCGCAGTCGTAGCAGGCGAAATTCTGGGCATGGAAGCGACGACTTAGGGGGTCGGTATATTCCACTGTACAGGGCGTACAAAAGGGAAAAGTTTTCATCGAGGTATTTTCTCTGTCATAGGGCAATTGCTCGACAATAGAGAAACGCGGACCACAATCAGTACAGGCTATGAAGGGGTAGAGGTAACGGCGATTGTCGACATCGTAAAACTCCGCTAAACAGCTCTCGCAAACAACTAAGTCGGGAGGAATGGATATATTTTGAATATTTTTAGAAATACTCTTTTCGAAGAGGAGCCCCTGTAGACCTCGCGCCGGCCGCCACTCGACTATACATTCTTGAATATCACTCTTGATGGGTAGGTTTTCGAGTAACTCTTGGCGAAATTTTTCCAGCAAAGAGTTTCGCCCCTCCAAGATGATGATAACTTGATCACCACAGTTTTGAATACGCCCAGCAAGTTTGAGTCGCTGAGCGAACTGATAAACGGCAGGTCTCAGGCCAACTCCTTGGACGATGCCAGAGAGTTTCAAAAATAATCGCTGATAATTATTAATTTTAATTTCTTTACCATTTGGCATTTTTACCCCTATATATTAATGGATGAAAAATGCTATTATTTCAATTGTAAAAAAATATAAGGCAGATAAAACCCGTCTTCTTGACATCTTTTGGGATATTCAAGATTCTTTTTCTTATATTTCTATGGATGCGTTGGTCATTTTATCTGGGCCATTAAACCTTTCCCTGCCCGAACTTAAGGACACCCTTAGTTTTTATCATTTTTTTCACGATAAACCGGCGGGAAAAAGTAAAATATATTTAGACACCTCGGCAATTGCTGAAATTTCGGGACTGCACGAGGTGGTTAAGGCCTTTGAAAAAGAATTGAATTGCCGACTGGGGGAGGTCGACCCTAGTGGCGAATTTGGCTTGTATGCCACCTCTTGTATTGGTATGAGTGATCAACTGCCGGCCGCGTTGGTAGCTGGTGTCCCGGTGGGAAATCTCAATCCAGTAAAAATTAAAAAGCTCGTTGCGAAATTAAAAAGTGGCAAGCGTCCGCCCTTACAAGTAAAAAATACCGTCCATCTCGCAGGCAAGGTGCTGCTGGCAAAGTTTAAACCAGCAGTATCACTTAAAAATTTACCCACCCTAAAGGCGCAAGATCTTGTTGATATATTGATCGAGTCGGGATTACGTGGTCGTGGCGGCGCGGGTTTTTCCACGGGTAAGAAATGGCAGCTCTGTGCCGCTCAAAAAAAGCAGAAAAGATTTGTCGTCTGCAATGCGGACGAAGGAGAGCCCGGTACATTTAAGGACCGTTATCTTTTAAGTGAGATGCCGCAATTGGTATTCGAAGGGATGATTATTGCCGCTCGGGCGATTGTCGCACAAGAGGGACTATTCTATTTAAGGGCAGAATACCGCTATTTAAAAAATCCTTTAGAGCAAACTTTGCAGACTATGCGAAAAAATAATCTGCTGGGAAAAAATATTTTAGGTATCGACGGTTTTGATTTTGATATCCGCATTCAACTTGGGGCAGGTGCTTATGTGGTGGGGGAGGAGACCGCACTTTTAGAATCTCTGGAAGGCAAAAGGGGGGAGCCGAGAGTCAGGCCGCCTTTTCCGGTTGAAGAGGGTTATTTAGGTTACCCAACCATTGTTAATAATGTGGAGACGCTGGCCAATGTGGCCAAGATTATGCAAAACGGTGCTCAGTGGTATCGCGGTTTTGGAACTGCCACATCCCCGGGCACTAAATTATTAAGCGTCTCTGGAGATTGTCCAAAAACGGGTATTTATGAAGTTGAATGGGGTCTCTCCATTGGTGAGTTTTTGCAAATGGTGGCGGCAAAAAAGACCCAGTTTATTCAGGTGGGGGGGCCTTCAGGTGTTTGCCTCAATGCCCGCGAAAAGCAGCGCTGTCTGTCCTTTGAAGATTTACCTACTGGTGGTTCCATGATGATCTTTAATCAGCAGCGAGATGTCCTAAAAATTATGAAAAACTTCGTCCAATTTTTTGTCAATGAATCTTGTGGTTGCTGCTTGCCTTGTCGCGCCGGTAATATCGTTCTCAATGAACAAATGGATTTAATCCTTAGCGGAGAGGCGGCGGTGATCGATTTAGAGCGTATTAAAGAGTGGTCACAGATCATTTCTCCCAGTTCTCGTTGTGGATTAGGGCAGACTTGTACTAATCCTATGCTCACAAGCATGCAAGCATTTCCAGAACTCTATACGAAGCGAGTTAAAGAACACGAGTCACTTTATCGACCCTTTGATCTTAAATGTAAAACGGCTGCCTATGATGAGTTTGTGAGGTTAAATGAAGAAAAAAGTTAAACTTACCATTGATGGTAAGGAGATGCTCGCCATTGAAAATGAAAATATAGTCGAAGTGGCGCGCCATAATGGCATTTATATCCCGACACTTTGTTATTATCCACAAATGGAAAAATGCTTGGGAACCTGTCGCGTTTGTACCATAAAATGGAAGCGGCATTTTGTCGCCGCTTGTACGTTGCAGGCGGAAGAGGGCATGCAGTTAACTGTACACTCCAATGAGCTGAACAATCTAAGAAAAGGTTTGGTGGAGCTTTTTTTTGTCGAGGGAAATCATTTTTGTCCAAGTTGTGAAAAAAGTGGAGATTGCGATCTTCAGGCATTGGGTTATCGCTTGCAAATGACGGCTCCACGTTTTCATTATCGTTTCAGCAATAAACTCATTGATTTTACCTCTAAAAAAATTATTTTTGAGCATAATCGTTGTGTGCTCTGTAAGCGATGCACTGATCTTTTTAAAGATCAAGATGGGTTGCGGGTTTTTTCGTTTCAAGGAAAGGGTAGCTATTTGCAAGTGGAAATGGATAGAGAAAGGGCGGATAATCTCAATGATCAGCTCGTCGATGAACTTGTCGAGTTGTGCCCGGTGGGCGCCCTGCTTAAAAAAGGTAAAGGTTTTGACCGGCCATATGGAAATAGAAAATATGATCAAAATCCTATTGGCTCAGAAATAGAGAAAGAAAATGCATAAAAAAAAATCTCTGGCAACCATATCCCTGGCAGGCTGTTTTGGATGCCATATGTCGCTTTTAGACATTGATCTTAGGTTTATTGATCTGATGGAGTTGGTGGACTTGCATAAGTCTCCCCTCAACGATATCAAAACGTTTACCAGCAAAGTTGATATTGGGGTGATTGAAGGTGGCGTTTGCAATGATGATAATGTTAAAGTACTGCGAAATTTTAGAGAGAATTGCCACACCCTCGTTTCGCTGGGAGAGTGTGCGATCATGGGAGGACTTCCCGCCCTCCGCAATAATATACCCCTAGAAGATTGTCTTGCAGAAGCTTATCTCAACGTTCCCACCACGGTTAAAGGTCATCATATCGTTCCCCATGACCAAGATATACCTAAAATTTTAGATAAGGTTTATCCTTGTCACGAAGTGGTAAAAATCGATTATTTTATCCCTGGCTGCCCGCCTTCTGCGGAAACCATATGGCAAGTGTTAAACGATCTTATACGGGGGAAAACTCCCCAATTGGATTATGGATTAATAAAATATGACTAAAAAAATTATTATCGAACCAGTTACCAGGGTGGAAGGTCACGGCAAAGTGACCATCCTGCTCAACGATGAAAATGAAGTTGAGCAATGCCGACTGCATATTGTTGAGTTTAGAGGATTTGAAAAATTTGTGCAGGGTCGGCCTTATTGGGAAGCCCCAGTCCTGGTACAAAGGCTTTGTGGCATCTGCCCCGTTAGTCATCATCTCGCCGCCGCTAAGGCGATTGATAACGTCGTCGGAGTCGATGCCAACGGTTTGACAGCGGTTGCAGAAAAAATGCGCAGACTTATGCACTATGGTCAGGTGTTTCAGTCTCATGCTTTACATTTTTTTTATTTGGCGGCACCTGATTTACTTTTTGGTATTGATAGCGATCCCGCTAAGAGAAATATTATCGGCATCATTCAAGAACATCGAGATTTGGCCATTAAGGGCATTCAATTGAGAAAGTTTGGCCAAGAAATCATCAGGGCCACTGCTGGCAAGAGGATTCATGGCATCTCGGCCGTGCCGGGTGGAATTCATAAAAATCTCTCAAAAAAAGAAATCGAATACTTCACCGATGGTAAAGAGGTTCCCGCTATTTCGAGTTGTATCGATTGGATGGAAGAAATTATAGATTTTATGAAAGATTATCATCAAAAAAATAGATTTTGGGTGGACCATTTTTGTGATTTTCCCACGAATCATCTCAGCTTAGTTGGAGAAAATGGCAGCATGGATCTCTATCATGGACGTCTCAGGGCGGTAAATGAAAATGGAAAAATCATCTTGCACGATATTGATTATAATAATTATTTGGATCATTTTGCCGAGGAAGTTAAGGAATGGACCTATTTAAAATTTCCTTATTTAAAAAAATTTGGCACAGAGAACGGTGCCAATAGAGTTGGCCCTCTCGCTCGTTTAAATGTTTGCGAGGGGATACCCACCCCTAAGGCGCAAAAGCGCTTGGAGGAGTATCGCTCCTTTGCTGGCTCCAGGATCGTTAACAAGAGTCTTTATTATCATTGGGCGCGACTTATAGAGATGTTGCATTGCGCAGAAGAGATGCAATCGCTTTTGCAAGATGAAGATTTGCAGGGGGAGCAGTTAATCGTTAAAGGTCAGAGAAGGGCATTTGGTATTGGGGTTATCGAGGCACCCAGAGGTACTCTATTACACCATTATACTGTCGATAAAAATGATGAGATCACCCGCTGCAATCTTATCGTCTCGACGACGCATAATAATGCGGCCATGAATCGTTCGGTCAGTTGTGTTGCCAAAAAGGTCTTGCATAAACAACTGCATATTAGCGAAGGCATGCTCAATGAAATTGAGGTGGCGATTCGCGCTTATGACCCGTGTCTTAGTTGTGCAACCCACGCCGTTGGTCAGATGCCGCTAAAGGTTTCTCTCTTCGATAGTCGAGGAAATATTATCCAGGAGATCACGAAATGAGGGCCAAACTCCTAATTTATGGGATTGGTAATCCCGGTCGCGAAGACGATGGCCTGGGTTATGAGTTTGTTGCACGCTTAGGCGATTCTCCCCTTTATGAAAAACGTCATGCCTATCAGCTAAATATAGAAGACGCAGAACTTTTTACAAAATATGAAAAAATTCTTTTTGTGGATGCTGGAAAGAATTTAAAAACAGACTTTGCGGTGATGGAAATTGTTCCTAAACCTGAATCTTTTTTTTCTACCCACGGTTTAAATATGCAAGCCGTGCTGGCCATGACCGCAGAAATCTATCAAAAACGCCCGGTGGCGCAATTGCTTTGCATTAGGGCGGAGAGTTTTGCCCTTAATTTGGCCTTAACGAATCGAGCGCAAACTTCTCTCAACAAAAGTATGCATTGGTTTAAAGAAAATTTAAGTGAAATTGTAACACTTACTCATTAAGATATCTTCAAGGTATCTTAATAGGGGCCCGCTTACGCGAACTTTCCTTATAGATTTTCCCTACCGACTTTTTACACTGAGTGATACAAAATAGCGTGGCAATGCTATGAACTCTGATGGTTTTCGTACAAAAAATTAAGAAATTTTTCAAGGTCACAGCGTATTTCGTAGGACCGATATTGTTTTCCATGATCCTCCTAACCCCAATGAATTTGGCGACGTCTGCAAAACAATTCTTGGCGATTTTTGCCTTGGTCGTTTCTCTCTGGTTGTTTACAAATGTACCCTTATTTATCTCTGGAATTTTGGGTGTCAGTTTGGCCATAATTATGGGAATTGTCACTCCCGCGCAGGGCTTTGCGCCCTTTGCTGACCCCATCATTTTTCTTTTCCTCGGAGGCTTCCTACTCGCGAAGGCGCTGGAAAATACTGAGTTGGACAAAAGGCTGGCCTATAAAGCCTTGGGAAATCCCTGGGTTCAGAGTTCGCCTAAACGAGTGGTCTTTGCCTTTTTATTTTTGTGCTTTATTCTCTCTATGTGGATTTCCAATACTGCAGCCGTGGCCATGCTCTTACCTCTTTCATACGGTGTATTACAAAAGTTAAAAGAAGATTTTAATATCGAGAATAACGCCTTTAGTGAACAATTTCTCTTGGCCTTAGCCTATAGTGCAACAGTGGGTGGCAATGTCACCCCCATTGGTTCTCCTCCCAATATTATTGCTATAGGGCATTTAAAAAACTTGGCGGATATTCATTTAGGCTTTCTACAGTGGATGGCGATGGCGTTGCCGATCTCACTAATAGTTTTTCTTTTTATTTATAAAAGATGCGTTTCTCATCTGCCAGAGCGACCAATCTTAAAGGAGCAAACAAGGCTGGATGATTATAGGTCTCTATCGGTGGAGCAAAAATATGTCATAGCGGTTTTTTCATTAACCGTATTTTTTTGGATCATGCCAAATCTTTTAGGCCTTTTTCTAATTGAGGGTTCAGCGCTCTTTGTGTTTTTAAAACATAATCTTTCTGCGGCGACTGTCGGCATCTTTTTTGCCAGCTTATTATTTTTATTTCCCTTAAAAAGCCCTGAGAAAATATTAAACAGTACCCACGCTTCACAAGTTGACTGGCCTTCCTTGCTTTTATTTGGCTCGGGGTTATCGCTGGGTAAAATTTTATTTCAGACTGGGTTGGCCAAATTTTTTGCAGATTCCATTGCCAGCTTCTCGGGGGAATTGGGAACGACGGCGGTGATCATTTTGCTCATTTTTATAACGATATTATTCACCGAACTAGCATCAAATACGGCGTCGGCAAATATCATTATTCCCATTATGATAGCCTTTTGTAAGGAGACCAATATCAGTATATTAGTGGTGGCCTTTGCCTTCGCCTTGTCCTGCAATTCTGCCTATATGTTACCTGTTGCCACTCCTCCGAATGCCATCGTCTATGGCACTAAAAAAGTGAATAAAATGAGTATGGTTAAGTCCGGCATAAAAATTAATATTCTTTGCAGTCTTCTTATTGGGCTTTTTTTCCTCATTTTTAAGAGCACCTAATGCATTGACAAAAGGAAGTGCTTTGGCTTTAAGAAGATCATGAAAGTAAGACTATATTCAACCGCCATTTTTTTAAAAGATGTCGATGAAAAGGGCTTTAAATTGGCCTTTTTTGCGCCGGCACCTATTGATAAGTATGCACTTCCCGAGGGTATGCTATGTGCGTCATTGGCGCCTATTAAAAAAATTCTCTTTAAGACAGAGGTGGCAGCGGGACGGGGTGATTATTATTATCTCTTGGATGGCCACCACCCCGATCTACCGCACCATTCCCTAAATTGGCATGAACTGGACTATTTAGATAAATCTAGTCCTTTAAAAGATTCGATAGTTGAGGTAAATCATTCAATACTAGAAGATTTACAAATATATTTAAATAAATTGAAAAATAAAAAATTATTGGGTTATTTATGGGATTAGTTGCTAAGACGGCCGAGTTTTTTCTTCTTTCATTAGGTCTTGGACTAGGTGGGTTCACTGCTTTAGTGAATACCCAGGACACAGGTGTAGGCTTCCTTAGGCTTAATAATGCTGTCTGTATGGGGGCCTTAGTTTTGGCCTTAACAGTGCATTTTTTAAGCGACTACAGCTTTGACATCCAGACCATCTTGTATGTTGCAACTTTAATGGTTTTTCTCTCTATTCATTTTTTACATAAAGACGAAAAAGCACCCATGATGTGGACTCTTTATGGCCTGCATAATGCTTTCATTTTAAGCCTTTTAGTTTTATTTTTTAATCAGTCTCTGCTCTCTTTTGGTATTTTTTTGACTTCCTCCCTGTTTTTGGGAATTATTACTTTTGCCATGCTTTTGGGCCATTGGTACTTGGTAACGCCGAAATTAAGCGAGAGGCCTTTAAAAGTCGCGATGATTGTGCTTTGGGTTTTACTGGGTATTAAGCTCATTATTACCAGTTTTTCAATGGCCCATTCTTATGAATTTTTTACGGCAGGGACAAGCTTGGGGGCCGGCTTGGCCTTTAATTGGTTGATGTTGTTGATGAGAATAGGGTGGGGGTATTTGGTTATAGGTGTTATGAGTTATTTTACTTGGAAATTGATCGAACAGAGGTCTTTGCAAAGTGCAACGGGAATTTTATATGTGATGACTTTTTTTGTTTTTATTGGTGAACTTATTTCAACGTATATTTTTTATAATTATGGGCTTTATTTATGATGACTGTACAAATTACTTGTCCAGAATGTGGATCTGGGATCAATGTCTTGCCGTCCGTTGAGGCGGATAAAGTTCAATGCGATATTTGTCATCGAACTCAAAGTGTAATATTTAATAAATCTCATGAAGAGGGTACTTTACAAGATTGCCCGGTCTGCCAGAGAAAAGACTTTTATACGCAAAAGGATTTTAATCGTAAGATTGGAGTCAGCCTCTTTGTCATTGCCGCCATTTTATCAATCTGGACATACGGCATGAGTTTTATCGTTCTCTATCTTTTTGACTTATTATTATTTAAAAAATTAGGGCTGGTGGCGGTCTGTTATAAATGCCAGACTAATTTTCGGGGAGTGGTAAATACTCGTGAAATCGAGGGGTTTAACCATGAAATGAACGATAGAATCGTCTACTCAGACCATGATTTTGAAGGTAAACCATTGGCCCATTAATCACAATACATTGTAATTACTGGCTTTTGCAGAAGTGAGATTGTGAGTTATAATACTTGGGTGCTTATTAACTTAGGAAAATGAAAATAGAACCTCCGTCGATCATCGGGAATGAACTTTTTTCCCACACATTAAACTTACTTTTAAAAGGAAATCACCATGGTAGAAACCTCTGAGCTTTTTGGCCTTGGGTTATGTCTTTTTTTATCCGGGTTTTTCTCAGGCAGTGAAGCGGTCTTAATGTCAATTGGCGTGGACCGTGCTAAGCAATTGATTGAGGATGGGGGGAAAAAAGGAAAAGTTCTCTCTTTTATGGTTGAAAAACCAAATGAAATTTTGGTGACAATTTTAATTGGAAATAATTTAGTCAATATTTTAGCATCAGCTTTGGCCACCACTATGTCTGCAAATTATTTTGACAATGATGCCATCGCTATTTCAGTTGGTGCGACGACTTTTTTCATCTTAATTTTTGGCGAAATTATACCTAAGACTTTTGCTCGCACCCATGCGGAAAAGCTATCCATTTTTGTATTACGGGTTTTGCAAACTCTCTATATCCTTATGTATCCGCTGGTCTATATTACGGTGTGGTTTATTCAAAAAGTGCTGGGGGAAAACGCTCAGCTAAGTACTCGCATGATCACAAAAAATGATATTCAATATATGGTGGATAAGGCAGAAAAGGAAAAAACCATTGATGCCAAACAGCTCGACCTTTTAAACTCAATTTTAGAGTTTCCTAAAATAAAAGTTAAAGATATTATGGTCAATCGGACTAAAGTCAAATCATTGCAGATTAAGTCGTCATTTTCGGACATACTCAAAGTGACGAAATATGATAAACATAGCCGCTATCCCGTTTGCAATGGCGACCTAGAAAATACTTTGGGATTTTTACATATTAAAGATCTGGCCTTTATAAAAGCACGAGATAGAGAATATTTTAAAATGGAAAGATACCTGAAAGCTCCATTTTTTGTGTATGAACATATGAAAATCCAGGCGGTTTTTGATCATATGAATCGGAAAAAAGTTCATCAAGCGATGGTTAAAGATGAAACGGGTTTGGTGGTTGGAATTATTACCCTCGAAGATATTATTGAAGAGGTTATGGGAGAGATTCAAGATGAGCACGACCATGTAGAAGATGAAATTCAAGCGCAATATGAAATCTTAGAGTCTGAAGAAGGCTTAACATTAGATGGCTCAATATCTCTAAGAGACCTTTATAATGAGTATGATATTAAGATTCCGCTCAACGATAATTACTCCACATTTGCCGGTTTTATCCTGGATATGCTGGGGAATAATTTCCCGCAAAAAGGTCAAATTATATTTTGGGAAGGCTATTCATTTGAAGTCGTTCGCCTCGATAATTCAGATATAAAAGAAATTAAGATAAAAGATGTAGATGGTGAAAAGCATTTCTTTTCTAAACGTGAAGTTGTTGATAATGAAGATGAGTCTTCGGAAAAATAAAATGTTTTGAGGGATTTGCATGGATGATAATTTAGTTCACTCTGTTGCTATCATAGGCGGCGGCTCAGCTGGCACCATGGCAGCGTTACGAACCGTCTTAAATAATGACGACTGTATTATGTTTCCAGGTAATGCGAAACATAGAAAAAAATCTCGTGCCTTTTGGGTTGCAAAAGTAGAAAATATCCCCGACTACGCTCATTATAAAAAGGGTATCGTAGAACCCAATAAACATACCATTGAATGGATTCACCAATCTCCCTTTAAAGACAATCTAACCCTCATGAAAAACCTGGGCATCGATAGCATTGAAAAGTTGCCAACGGGACTTTTTAAGCTAATCGATAACAAGGGCAATGAGCATTTGGCTAAATATCTTATTGTTTGCACGGGAGTGATGGATGTCCAACCAACAATCAATGGATCAATAGATGCCATTTTGCCCTATGCCAATATCCAATTAGTTGATTATTGCCTACGCTGTGATGGTCACCATTGCCATGGCAAAAATACTGGTGTCATCGGGCATACCTCTGATGCGGCATGGGTGGCGATCATGCTTTCTGAGCGATATAGCTGTCCCTCGATGACTATTTACACCCATGGAGAAAGGCCCCTTTTTGACGAGCGAACGACGGAGCTCATCAAACTTTATAATATCCAGATAAATGAAAAAAAAATTATCGAGGTTTTAGGAAATCCAAAAGAAAATCTGCTGACGGGCTATGAATTCGCAGATGGCACAATCAGCAAGGTTGAGTTCAGTTTTGTCTCTCTCGGTATGCTTGTCTATAATCAATTGGCCGTGGACCTCGGTGCCACCGTGGATGAGCGAGGCTTTGTTATCACTGACAGTAAAGGGAAAACTAGCGTTGATGGTGTTTTCGTTGCAGGAGATTTAAGGGCCGGTATAAAAAAACAAATTTATACTGCCTGGGACTCCGCTGTCGACTCTGCCGACAGCATCAACAATTTACTGCGCCAAGAACGGCGAAACGACCTTTCCGTAGGTCGTGATCCACTTTAAATTCACTCTGTAATTAATTCAATACACACAAGAAAGAGTGCATTGAATCGGTTGCTTTGCTAAACACAGACTCATCATTATTAATAAAACAAGCCTTTATTTTTCGATAAAGGTCATTAACAACAGAAGGGGAATGAAGATGAAACTTTTGAACACAATGGGTCTACTTTTATTAATCTCAAGTCTAAGCAACGTTTCTGCCGGTGAAGGTTATAATTGCTTCACAGTCGAAGGCGTCCAATTTAAAACGGAGTCGGACTATACAATCAAAGTTAAAAGCTTAAGTGCTTCCTCTCTAAAGCATATTACGAGTGAAAAATTTGCCAGTACTTACTTAAGTAAAAGAGCCTTCGATCTGGCCACTCTCGCCCTTGCCAATAGCAATTTAAGCTATTGTGTACAAATTTCTGGCCGCTCGTATAATAAGTCTTCTATTAACGGGATAGAGCTTAGGAGTAAGGCCAATCAGCCTGTTGTCGACACAGAATTCGATCACTAAAATTTTCTTCTAATGGCATGGCCTTTGTTGTCATGCCTTTTTTCTTTTTCTTCTTATTGGTAAATAACGTCTATGAAAATAATACTG
>Ga0316206_1000515_pt1 | contig 49468 bp, 50 predicted proteins | sample 6monthpyrite_MG_FD_204942 | JGI IMG/M metagenome (GOLD analysis project Ga0316206, IMG submission 204942) | Microbial mat bacterial communities from mineral coupon in-situ incubated in ocean water Damariscotta River, Maine, United States -... | ecosystem: Environmental > Aquatic > Marine >...
CCCAAGTAAAATGTGCTTCTCGATTTAAATCCCAGTGGGAGAAATTCTCAGCTATTTTTTAGTGTGAGGAGGCCGAAGGCGCAACCCGTCCGGAAACGCTCAGGCAAAAGGACTACTGGAAAGGAATAACATTCATTCCGAATCGACTCTGGAGAGAAATACGTGAGGGTTAATCAAGCCTTAAGTATTCGCCGAAGGGGCTCAAGCTCTCAGGTTAAAGGACAGAGGGGCGACACGATATTTAATATACTGATTGGTGTGGTGTATAGATATGGTGTCGCCCTTTTTTATTTAACGAATCGGTAACAGAGTAATCATGAGTAAAGAGTCTCCAGTCAGCAATGTGCGAATTCCGGTTTTTGATCACTCGGCGGAAAAAAATGCCAGCCGCATGCCTCTATGGATCCGTCAGTCTCTGGGTTCAAATAAATTTTCTGATACCGCAAAAGCCGTTCATTCGAATAGCTTAAATACTGTTTGCGAAGAAGCCTCTTGTCCTAACCGGGGAGAATGCTGGTCGCATGGTACCGCAACCTTTATGTTACTGGGTGATACCTGTACGCGCGCTTGTGGATTTTGTAATGTCATAACAGGCAAACCAACATGGTTTGATGATGATGAGCCGACCCGTATTGCAACTGCAGTAAAAGAAATGGGTTTAGATTACATCGTCCTCACCTCAGTAAACCGGGATGATATGCCTGATGGTGGTGCGAAAATTTTTGCCGATACCATTACCGCTCTTCGTAAAAATAAACCCGATATTGGTCTGGAACTATTAACGCCAGACTTTAATCGCTGCCAGGAGCAGGCGGTTGAGATTATTATGTCTCAACTAAATCAGGTTAAAGATAATAATGTAGATGTACAAATGGTTTGGGGACATAACGTAGAGACAATCCCAGATTTTTATAAAACCGTGCGTAAAGGCTCTGATTACCAGCGTTCATTAAAGATGCTTGAACTGGCAGTAGAGCAGGTGGGCATAGAAGCCAAGTCTGCCATTATGATGGGCATGGGTGAAACTGAAGCGCAAGTCACCGAAGTATTAAAAGATTTACGCAGTGTTGGTGTACAACGTATCGCAATGGGACAGTACCTACGTCCAACACGTTATCACTTGCCTGTTAAAGAATATGTTTCATTAGAGCAATTTGAAGAGTATGAAAAGATCGCGAAAGATCTGGGCTTTACCTGGGCAAAATCTGGCCCTATGGTGAGGTCTTCGTATCACGCCGAAGAAATCCAAAAATAAGTTTTTGATTTTTATTCCCCCCTCCCATTTCGGGAGGGGGTTAGGGGGAGGGCATATATAAAACCATCCCCACCCTAACCCTCCCCTTGAAGGGGAGGGAATGATGATAATTTAAGAGTAAAAAATATGAAAAAAACAGCACTACACGATTTACACGTTTCGTTAAATGCACGTATGGTTGATTTTGGCGGCTGGGATATGCCGATTAACTATGGTTCGCAAATTGAGGAACATCATTGTATTCGTCAAGACGCAGGGATGTTTGATGTTTCGCATATGACTATCGTTGATATGAAAGGCGATAATGTAAAAGCCTTTTTACAAAAGCTTTTAGCCAACGATGTTGCGAAGTTAAAAGACGAGGGTAAAGCACTTTACTCCTGCATGCTAAACGAACAGGGTGGTGTGATTGATGATCTTATAACTTATTACATCAACGATACTTTTTATCGCACGGTGGTAAATGCATCGACACGGGAAAAAGACTTAGCGTGGATTAATAAACAAGCTGAAAGTTTTGGCGTAGAAGTGACAGAGCGTGATGATTACGCAATGATCGCAGTACAGGGGCCCAATGCACGTGCAAAAGCACATAGGGCATTAGGCGAAGATGCTGAAGATAAATTAGATGATATGAAACCATTCTTTATTCGGGATTACAATAATTTATCCGTCGCGCGCACGGGTTACACCGGTGAAGATGGTTATGAAATTATGGTGCCTGCGGAACAGGCTTCTGCTTTATGGAGTCGCTTACTTGAAAATGAGGTTAAGCCTTGTGGTCTGGGCGCACGTGATACTTTACGTTTAGAAGCGGGTATGAACTTATACGGTAGTGATATGGATGAAACGATTTCGCCACTAGAAGCAGGTTTAAACTGGACCGTTGCATGGGAACCTGCAGAACGTGACTTTATTGGTCGGGCTGCAATCACTAAACAAAAAGAAGCAGGCGTAAAAAATAAACTTGTTGGTTTAGTGTTGGAAGGGAAAGGCGTTATTCGTAACCATCAAAAAGTTATTGTTGATGGTGTTGGTGAAGGCGAAGTAACCAGCGGCAGTTTTTCTCCAACCTTGAGTCAGGCGATTGCTTTTGCTCGCGTACCTGTTGAGACAGGCGATAAGTGCAAAATTGAAATGCGTGGTAAACACTTAGATGCGCGTATCGTTAAGCCGCCGTTTGTTCGCAACGGCAAATCTTGTCTTTGAGAATAGCCGCGAATGCTACAAAGCCAGATAACAGCGTTTAGCCTCCATAATAAATTAAATGTGGGGTACGACGAAAAACCTCTTCAAAACGCTGATGTACTTATTGTACACTCCGCTTTTTCATCGGTTTTGCCTTGTTCTCTGGCTTCTCGCTATCCGTGCAAGCTCTCAATAAGTAAAGAAGTTAATAGTTTAAAATTTTAGAAGTTTCAAAGAGGATAATAAAATGAGTAATATTCCTAATGAATTACGTTACACCAAATCTCACGAGTGGGTTAAACGCGAAGAAGATGGCAGCTTAACCGTTGGCATCACAGATCACGCCCAGGGCTTATTGGGTGATTTAGTTTTCGTAGAAACCCCCGAAGCTGAAGATACTTTCTCAGCAGGTGATGACTGTGCAGTCATCGAATCAGTTAAAGCAGCATCCGATGTTTATTGCCCTATTGATGGTGAAGTGATTGAAGGTAATGAAGTGTTGGCTGATGCACCTGAAACAATTAACCACGATGCATATGGTGATGGCTGGATCTTTAAAATTAAACCAGAAGATGATGGTGCGTTTGATGAGCTTTTAACATCAGACGAGTATGCAGAGATTGTTGCTGAAGACTCGCATTAATCCGTTGAAGCCATTCTGGCGGCGTTAGCTGATTTATTTAAAATACTCATTGGCCTGATGCCAACTCCGTTTTTAAATAAATCATCTGCCTTGCCAGAATGACTTGAACGAATTAATTGTTATATGTTGCAGTGCAACATATGTAGGTCGGCTTTCAAGCCGACACTGGATGAAAATAATCCATTGTAGCTCAGAGTTTATTCTGACGAACATGTCAGTCTGAAGACTGACCTACAAAAAATAATAGGTGTTCGGTTTATATGATATGAAGCGATTACCAAACTATTCCATTGCTGGAATGTATAAACATTACATAAACGTTAAACCGTTTAAAACATTAAGCTTAAGGTGTAAAAGCAATGCCATTTATTCCGCATACCGAAGAAGATGTTAAATCAATGCTGGCCGCGATTGGCGTAGACAGTATTGAAGATTTATTTGATGAAATTCCGGCAGAGTTACGCGCAGAAGGTTTAACTAAAGTACCTGATGGCGTGAGCGAAATGGAAATTTCACGCATTATGCATGAACATGCAGAGAAAGATTCGCGTGTTTTATGTTTTGCGGGGGCGGGTGCATATGAACATCATATTCCCGCAGCAGTATGGGAAATTACTACCCGCGGCGAATTCTATTCAGCGTATACACCTTACCAGGCAGAAGCAAGTCAAGGCACATTGCAGCTGCTTTATGAATATCAAACCATGATGGCAAGTTTGACGGGGATGGATATTTCTAATGCCTCTTTATATGACGGTGCATCTGCATTAGCAGAGGCTGTGCTGATGGCAATTCGTGCGAACCGTAAATCTAAATCAAAACGTATTTTAATGCCGCGCACGGTTAACCCTAAGTATCGCAAAGTTGCGCATAATATTTGTAAAGGTCAGGGCATTACGTTTGAAGAATTAGACTTTGATATGCAAGGCGGCCACATTCGTATTGATAGCTTGCCAAAAGATCCCGGTGATTTTGCTGCACTTGTTATTCCTCAACCAAACTATTTTGGGGTGTTGGAAGACATTGATGCCTTAACCGATTGGGCACATGAACATAAAGCATTAGTGATTGCGGTGGTTAATCCAACGTCATTAGCAATGTTAAAAGCACCGGGTAGCTGGGGTGAAATTGGTGCCGATATTACTTGTGGTGAAGGTCAACCCTTAGGCGCACCATTATCATCAGGTGGCCCTTATTTTGGTTTTATGGCGTGTCGTGATATCTATGTGCGTCAGATGCCGGGTCGTATCATTGGCCGTACTGTTGATCTCGATGGCAAAGAAGGCTTTACCTTAACTTTACAGGCACGTGAACAACATATTCGCCGGTCAAAAGCGACCTCAAATATTTGTACTAACCAGGGTTTGTTAGTCACAGCGGCAACGATTTATATGACATTGGTTGGCCCTGATGGATTAACTAAAGTTGCACAGGCAAGTCATAGCAATACAGAGAACTTAGTTAAAAAACTTGAAGCGACCGGTAAGGCAACGCGTTTATTTAATCGTCCTGTTTTTCATGAGTCTGTTATAAAATTTAATTTAGCAACGGATGAACTGATGCAGGAAATGTCTGCGCGTAAAATTTTAGCCGGTGTTGATATCAGTGATGACTACCCTGAGTTGGGTAATGTTATGTTGGTTTGTGCAACAGAAACAAAGACTGATACAGACTTACAAACGTATGCAGATTTAGTTGCAGAAATAACCAGCTAATAATAGAGGCTCACAATGTTAATATTTGAACAATCAAAATCAGGTCGGGTTAATACTGCACAGCAACCTGCAAACGTAAACAGCGAAACAAGTATTCCTGATGAATTTTTACGTAAAGAGAAACCGCTGCTGCCAGAAGTCTCTGAAATGCAAGCCGTGCGTCATTACACAAAGCTATCAACTAAGAATTTTTCGATTGATACCCATTTTTATCCGCTGGGTTCATGTACGATGAAATATAACCCGCGTGCGTGTAACTCGCTTGCCATGCTGCCGGGTTTTTTAAATCGTCACCCGGATAGTCCGGCAAATATGAGTCAGGGTTTCTTAGGTTGTATGTACGACTTACAGGAAATTTTAAAAGACGTTACCGGCATGAAAGAAGTTTCTTTATCGCCGATGGCAGGTGCACAAGGTGAGTTTGCCGGAATCGCAATGATTCGTGCTTATCATGATGCTGCCAATGATGGTAAAGGTGACCCGGGACGTACGGAGATTTTAGTACCCGATGCAGCGCATGGAACAAATCCTGCGACCGCAACCATGTGTAATTTTAAGGTACGTGAAATTCCAACCAACAGTGATGGCGATGTTGATATCGAAGCATTGAAAGAAGCGGTTGGACCACATACTGCTGGCATCATGTTAACCAACCCATCTACCTTAGGTGTATTTGAACGTCGTATTAAAGAAATTGCGGACATTGTACATAAAGCGGGCGGTTTACTTTATTATGATGGTGCCAACCTGAATGCTATTTTGGGTAAAGTTAAACCCGGTGATATGGGGTTTGATGTTATTCATATGAATTTGCATAAAACTTTCTCAACACCTCATGGCGGTGGTGGTCCCGGTGCAGGCCCTGTTGGTGTTAGTGAGCGTTTAATTCCTTACTTACCAGTACCGATGGTTGAAAAAAACGGCAATGAATTTCAAGTTATAACTGAAAAAAATAATACAAAAAGTATTGGTCGTTTATCTGCTTTTATGGGTAATGCGGGTGTTCTTTTACGCGCCTATATTTATGCACGTTTATTAGGTCGTGATGGAATGATTCGTGTTGCGGAATACGCAACATTGAATGCCAATTACATGATGAAAGAATTAGAGAAAGCAGGTTTTGAACTGGCTTTCCCAAATCGTAAAGCGACACATGAGTTTATTGTGACTTTAAAGAAACAAGCTAAAGAGCTTAATGTAAATGCAATGGATTTTGCTAAACGTTTATTGGATTATGGTTTTCATGCACCAACAACGTACTTTCCATTACTTGTTCCGGAGTGTTTCTTAATTGAACCAACTGAAACGGAAGCGCAAGATGCGCTTGATGGATTTATTGCCGCAATGATTGAGATCCAAAAAGAAGCAGAAACTGATGCAGAAAAAGTAAAAGGTGCACCGTATACTTTACCCGTAAGACGACTGGATGATGTCAAAGCGGCTAAAGAACTCGATTTAACATGGCAGCCTGAATAAGATTATAAAAAATAAATATGCACAAAAACATATCACATTATTTTGGGTGGTCTTTACCTTTCTAACCGTTATAATAAAGCAAAATAAAAATAAATAAGGAAATATATTATGGCAAAGCCGGGAAAAACTGGGTTTAAGCGTCTGTTTGATGCTTTTGGTTATTCATGGTTAGGCTATAAAGCAGGTTATAGAAATGAAGCTGCTTTTCGTCAGGAGTTGTTTGTTGGGGCGTTATTAATACCTGTTGCAATTGTTTTTTCTGAAAGCAGTATTGAATTAGCGTTATTAATCGGTAGCATATTTTTAGTTTTAATAGTTGAGTTATTAAACTCTGGTATTGAAGCGATTGTAGATCGAGTTAGTGATGATCATCATGAACTATCTGGTCGAGCAAAAGATTTGGGTGCAGCAGCAGTAATGACTGCACTTATTAATGTCATTGTAATATGGGCGATTATATTTGTGCCCAAAATAAATTTATAAATAAAATTCGGAGTTATCTATGTCAGCTTTAATCTGTGGTTCATTTGCTTATGACACTATTATGGTGTTTCCTGATCAATTTAAGAATCATATTCTTCCAGATAAAGTTCATATTTTAAATGTTTCTTTTTTAGTACCTGAAATGCGCCGTGAATTTGGTGGTTGTGCCGGTAATATTGCTTTCAACTTAAAACTTTTAGGTGAAGAGCCTTTGCCAATGGCAACGGTAGGTAATGACTTTGCGCCCTATGCAGAGTGGATGGACAAGTTTGCGGTAAGCCGCAAATATCTTAAAGAGGTGGACTCATATACCGGGCAAGCTTTTATTACAACGGATCAGGATGATAATCAAATTACAGCATTTCATCCTGGCGCAATGGGCTTTTCGCATGAGAATAGCGTATTAAAAACAGAAGGGGTTAAGGTGGGTATTGTTGCACCGGATGGACGTGACGGTATGATTCAGCATGCAAGAGATTTTGCAGAAGCGGGTATACCTTTTATCTTTGATCCCGGTCAGGGCTTACCCATGTTTAATGGTGATGATTTAATGGCTTTTGCTGAACAAGCCACATGGATTGCATTAAATGACTATGAAGCGCAACTATTTTCAGAGCGTACCGGGAAATCTGCGGAAGAACTTTCTGAAATGGTTGAGGCGGTTATTATCACGCGTGGTGCTAAGGGTTCACAAATTTATAGCAAAGGAACAACCTATGATATTCCTGTTGCCAAGGTTAGTGAATTAAAAGATCCAACCGGTTGTGGTGATGCTTTTCGTGCAGGACTTCTTTATGGCATTTTAAATAAATTGGACTGGAACACCACAGGTCAAATTGCTTCACTAATGGGAGCAATTAAAATTGAATCCAATGGTACGCAAAATCATGCTTTCACTATGCAAGAGTTTAAGCAAAGGTATAAAGAAAACTTTGGAAGTTCATTTTAAATTATTTATAAAGCCCTCATTTGAGGGTTTTTTCATATGGGTAAATAAATAGTGACATTAGAATTAATAACACCAGAATCAATTATTGAATATTGGTATTCAGACAGAGTTAGAGCTAAATGGTTTAACTCAAGTATTGAGTTTGATAAAGAAATTAAACTAAATTATGAAAAATGCTGGTTAGAAACATTACGTGGAGAAAATAAATTATGGCAAGAAAGTGCTGAAGGTTGCCTTGCTTTAACCATCATTCTGGACCAGTTTCCCTTAAATATGTTTCGAGGTGAAGTAAAAAGTTTTAGTTCTGAGGCAATGGCAATTAAGGTAGCGAAAAAAGCGATAGAACAAGGTTTTGATAAAGAAATAGCTAAAGATAAAGTGGCTTTTTTATATATGCCTTTAATGCATAGTGAAAATATTGATGATCAGAATATTTCGGTGAGATTGTTTGAAGAAGCGAAGTTACATGATAACTTGCGATTTGCCAAACATCATCGCGATATTGTAAAAAAATACGGACGTTTTCCTCATAGAAATGAAATACTGAATCGAAAATCTTCGCAACAAGAAATTGATTATCTTAATTCGGATAATGCTTTCACGGGATAACTAAATAATGCAGCAACCCATTAAATCCGCTCTATTGTCTGCCTTGATATTTCCCGGGGTTGGTCAAATATCAGCAGGATATAAAAAGAGAGGTTGGCTTATTATTTTAATAAATTGTGTGTTGCTGTATTTAATGATTAGTGAAATTGTTCAACAGGCTCACAATATAATCGACACCATGCAAAAAAGAGGTATTGCTCTGGATGTTGAAAAAATATCAAATACCACCTCATCACTTATTAGTTTTTCAAGTAATAGTTACTTGAACTCATTGTTAATTATTTTAATAATTTCATGGGTTTACGCTATTTTTGATGCGTACTACATCTCAGGTAAAAAATAATTTTTATCCCCTACTTTATTGATACATATCAATATTAGAAAAAGCTAATTCTCTATTATGGCTCTCTGAAATATTCTGAACATTCGGAATGACTTCAAGTTTATCGAAAATCGGGTATTAATATGATGATAATCAATGCGGTATAACTATTTGCTAGGGGTAATAAATGGCACATAAACTTTATGATAAAGATGGGCATGCGGTCTATTTGTTTGCGGATTTAGTGACGGGTGACGGTATCCAGTCGAATCAATTATTTATTGAAAACCATCACCACTCAGCGTTGTTTGATCCCGGTGGAGCTTTAACTTATCAGCCACTAAATATGGCAATATCAAAAATTAGCTCTATTAAGGCGTTGGATTACGTTTTTGCTACCCATCAGGATCCCGATATTATTTCTTCCATTGATAAATGGATTATGTACAGTGATGCTAAAGTCGTGGTCTCGCGTTTGTGGGAACGCTTTTTGCCGCATTTGATCCCAGGCTATATGGCACCTAAAGGTGGAGATCGCATTGTTTCAATACCTGATGAGGGAGGTACGGTCTCTTTTGGGGACTCTGTGATTAAAGCGATTCCTGCACATTTTTTACATTCTGTCGGTAATTTTCACTTTTACGATCCGATTAGTAAGATCCTTTTTTCCGGTGATGTTGGGGCATCATTAGCAGATAAAGATCATGAAAAGCCAGTGGACAATTTTTCGGAACACGTAAAAACAATGGAAGGTTTTCATCGTCGCTACATGGTATCAAATGTCGCAAGTCGTGATTGGGTAAAGCGAATTAGAAAGATAGATATTGACATGATCGTACCGCAACACGGACGACCTTTTAAAGGAAAACCAATGATTGCGGAATTTTTGACATGGTTTGAAGAATTAGAGTGCGGTATAGATCTTATGTATGCTAACGATATTTTAAAAGCCAATAGCAGAGAATCTTAAATACTTAAGTTCAGCTGATATTTGACGGGAGCATCATGCTCCCGTTTTCATTTTATATTAATTAATTTAAGACGTTACTTTTAGAACATGAGATAATACGGATATTGTGTTATCTCTGGTTTTAACTGAGAGATATTTTTTAAATTAAAAAGAGTTATCGTTTATGGCTGCTTTACCTGAGTTACGTTTAAAAAAAAATGAAGACCGTCGTTTACGAGCAGGCCATGCCTGGGTTTACAGTAACGAAGTTGATATCAGGAAAACACCCTTAAAAGAGTTTGCCGCCGGGCAATGGTGTCATATTACGAATAGTCAGGGCCGTGTTTTAGGTACGGGTTATGTTAATCCAGGAACCTTAATTTGTGCCCGTTTGGTAAGTCGTTTTGAAAAACAAACTTTAACATTAGACAGATTAATTCAACGAATTAAAGAAGCATTGGTCTTACGGCAACATGTTTTTTCTGTTCCTTGTTACAGACTTATTTTTGGTGAAAGTGATGGTTTACCCGGTTTAGTGGTTGATCGTTATTATGATATTTTGGTTGTGCAAATTACAACGGCAGGTATGAATAATATTCAGGAAGATATTCTTGAGGCTTTATTTGAAGTTATAAAACCAGAAACTATTTTATTGCGTAATGATAGTAGCTCAAGAAAGCTGGAAGGATTAGAACTGTACAGTAAAACCGTTTTGGGTAAGTTACCCGAGTTGGTTGAGCTTGAAGAAAATAATACGCGTTTTGTCACATCGTTAGAACAAGGGCAAAAAACCGGATGGTTTTATGATCACCGTTTAAATCGTCAGCGTACACAGCAATATGTTAAAGATAAACGCGTACTTGATGTCTTTAGTTATGTTGGAGGTTGGGGCGTTGAAGCACTACAAGCTGGTGCGAAAGAAGTGACTTGCGTTGATGCGTCCGGCTTCGCTTTGGGTTTGGCACAAAAAAGTGCAGCATTAAACAATAGAGAAAAAGATTTTAATAGTATTGAAGGAGATGCCTTTGATGCACTTAAATCTTTAGCCGAAGATAAAACTAAATTTGATGTTGTTATTTTAGATCCCCCCGCCTTTGTGAAAAGACGTAAAGATTTAAAAGAAGGCAGCCTCGCTTATAGGCGTATTAACCGTTTAGCAATGGGGCTGGTTAAAAATGAAGGTATTTTAGTGTCTGCCTCATGTTCATATCACTTAGGACATGAACAATTATTGAATGAAATTCGTCAGGCCTCATATTTAGCTAATGTCGATTGCCAGGTACTTGAACAAGGTCATCAAGGTCCCGATCATCCGGTACATCCGGCGATGCAAGAAACCAATTATTTAAAGTCCTTTATTTGTCATGTTAAAAATGGAGCAAAAAAATGATTGTTAATTTTGATCCCGTTGCTGTTTCAATATTTGGCTGGGATATACATTGGTATGGTTTGAGTTATGTTATGGCCTTTCTCAGTGCTTTTTGGTTGGCACGCTTACAAACTAAACGGCATTATCAAAACTGGAATTATGAGCAAATTGATGATCTGTTGTTTTACGGTGGTCTGGGAGTTGTTCTTGGTGGCCGCGTCGGCTACGTCTTGTTTTACTCCTTCCCAAATTTTATCGAAGATCCATTAATATTATTTAAAGTCTGGCAAGGTGGAATGTCATTTCATGGCGGACTTTTAGGTGTACTTGTTGCAATGGCACTCTTTAACCGTAAATACAAAAAAGGCTTTTTTAATATTATGGATTTTGTTGCTCCATTGATTCCCTTGGGGTTGGGTTTTGGGCGTTTGGGTAACTTTGTTAATGGGGAGCTGTGGGGTAAACCAACCGATCTTCCCTGGGGTATGATTTTCCCGGCGGCGGATAACCTTCCCCGACATCCCAACCCGCTGTACGAAGCTTTCTTAGAAGGCTTTGTTTTATTTATCTTGCTTTGGTGGTTTAGTGCAAAACCACGCGCCACCATGTCGATTTCTGCAATGTTTGCAGTTGGCTATGGTGTCTTTAGATTGATAATCGAGTTTGTTCGTGTTCCCGATGCCCATCTTGGCTATCTTGCGTGGGGCTGGTTAACCATGGGGCAGCTACTTTCATTACCACTGATTATGATTGGTTTTGCTTTATTCTATTTTAGTGCGAAAAAAGCTAAATAGCTCCATAAAAATAAATTATACTTAAATTTGTTTATTTTATGTAACAAAAGTTACATAAGTATTAAACATAATTGATGCATTATACTGTACTTATTTTTGTAGGTATTTATTTTGAATCTTGCTTTTCAAAAGGAAATTGCACAATGAAACTTTTATGTCACAAAATTAATCTTATCTTTTTCCTCAGTTTGTCCCTTTTTATTAGCTCTGTTTCTGCCGCAGAAAAAAATGTCATATTAAAGCCGTTTACGCTGGCAAAAACCTATACAGGCAAAAACCTTTCCCAAGTTGCAACAATTGTAAATGGCCAGCTCATTAAAGCTGGATTTAAGGTGATAGGTATTTATGAGCCTTACACGACAACTAAAATATATATCGTTACAGATAAAACGCTATTAAACACAGCAGCAAAAACAGAGTTTGGCGGGTTTGGTGCGACAATACGCGTATCTGTGACCGAAAAAAATAATCAGATACAAGTTGTACATAATAATCCTACTTACATGAGTCTGGCTTACAATATGAAAGGGCGCTTGAGTTCAACCCGTCAATTATTAGCCAAAACACTCGGCTATGAAAAAGATTTTGGTGGCGAAGGAATCGAATCGAATAAACTTCCAGATTATAACTATGCTTTTGGTTTAGAAGGCTTTAAAGGTTTTATGGATCTGGCAGAGCATAAGTCACATAAAGAGGCGCTAAAGGCTGTCGAAGCAGGTTTTGCTAAGGGGCTTAAAAGCATGAAAAAAGTTTACCGGGTTGATATTCCTGGAAAAAAACAATCAGTATTTGGTATCAGCCTGACAAACGATATTAACGACCAAAAGTTTTTAAATGATAAATTTGTTATGGATATTATTGATAGTAAAGATCTTCGACGCAGTGCTCATCTTCCGTATGAATTAATGGTTGTAGATAAACGGGTGATTATCATGCATCCACATTTTCGCCTGGCTGTTAATTTTCCTGACTTAAGAATGTTTGGTAAGCACAGCTTTGGCAAGTTAATGGATTTGCCTTATGTATATGAAGAGTTTTTTATTCAGTTAGCCGGTGGAACTTGGCCAATTCCTGATGAGGAATATTGAGATAAGTTATTCTGTTTTTCAAACAGAGTGATTTTGATTGTTTTAACTGCTCTGTGATTTTTTAACAGCAACTTTTTCTAACTGTTGTATTGTTTGTGTTTCCGTTTGTAACAATATCATTGCAGCTTCAGTATTACGCATGGATAATTGATAGCCACGCACTAAGTATGTTCTTGGGTCGCCGAAAATAGATGCGTCAGGCGTTGCAATAACCGTTCCTGACATCACACCCATCGCAGCAAGACGTTGGCGTAACGCTTCATCGCCAATAACGGTTAGTACAACACCCTCTTCACCACGCTTAAGATCGGCTGCGCTATAAGCGTCACCGACTGACGCTGCTGCAAGTAATTTATTTCGTTTATAAATTATCCATGTTCGTTTTACATACATCCAAACACCGGTAAATGATAAAATAATCAACAGGACAGCAGATAAGTCCATTAGCAGTGGCCCTGCTTTACCTAAAATTCGTCCACTATGAAGGTCCAACATGACACGTTCTTGTGTCAGGCCTTCTCCTCTAAAAATATTTGTTAATGTGTTTTCCAGCGAGAGAGGTAGAGTTGTAGTTTGAGACCAGAGAATATTTTTAGCCGCAGTTTGTTTCCATTCTGTGATATCTTCGTTTGCTTCAAAGAGCGATCTATTTGTTTTTACAACAAGTTGTTTGTCATTCTTTATTCCAAGTGAAATTATTTTATCCGGGATTCCGGATGTCTCGTCAAGTCGTTCTATTATTTCACCATTCAGCGTTAATAAAAGTATTTCATTTTGACCTGACGCTGCAATAAAATTTTCAGTCATAATCGCACCGGTTATGACGGGTATATCTTTTTGAATTAATCTTTCATTGAAATAAATTTTATCATCCGAGTGGATAATAAAGTCTTTTCCGACAGCATAGCTTTTAATGACTGGTTTTTTTATACCATACCACTTTAATAAAAATTCAGATTTAATATAAGCTGAATCAAGTTCAAATTCTTCGGTATGATTTAATAAAATGCCTGTAACTGAAAGGATTATGACTATGAGTGAAACTGCAATGCCAAGTTGGCGGTGCCAGTGGAAAATATTACGTTTGGGGGCTATTTTATTTTCCTGCAAGTTTACGATTCCTTTTTTACTTAAAACACTTATAAATTATTTTAAGTTTATTTAGTGACGTGTTTGTGAAAATAAAGCGCTAATCGTGAAAGTTTTTTTAATGCTATTACAGAAAGCGTTGCGCCAGAAATTCCATCTATGTTTTTTTCTAATTCATTCTCTGTGTTTGTTGTCATTTGTTTAAATTGGTTGGTAAAAAAAGGATGGCGAACTTCCCAGCCCCGACTTTCACGAAAAATTAAGACTTTTAACCGTTGTATTTTATTTTCTTTTACTACAAAGCCAACGGTAATTGGATGTTGCTTCCCTATTTCATTTAATACCCAAACTGTTTTTCCATCTTTGGCCCAGTAACGAATGCGCAAAGCACCAAGGTCGTGACCTAATATTTCATAGATGGCAGGTTTTAGTGATTTCGTAATCCATAATACTTTAGATTTTGGTGGGTTTAAAGAAAAGCTTTCTTTTACAAAATCTGCCGGTTTTTGGTATGTTTGTTCAGCCAGTGCAACAGAAGAACCGGTGCTAATGACTATAAACAAAAATACTTTAGTTAATATGAGTATGATGTTTTTAATATACATTTTTCTTTTCGATTGATGCCACTTAGTAATCTAATCTGGTTTGAGAATGTTAGTTTATTCAGGATATAAAAAATAAGAGGATACCAAAGTACCCTCTTGATTTATTATACCAAATATTCCTGCTGTGCAGGTTAGAACATATAACCCATTCCTAAGTTAAAGCCATTTTGGTTTTTACCGTTATCATTGTCTTGCGTTTGGAAGTCAACTTTAACAACAACCTTAGGATCAACCCAATAGTTAAGGCCAATATCCGTTTGTTTCTTCTTCGTTGCACCTGCCGCTGAACCTGCGGTATTGTCATATTCATTTAAACGAGCGAAGACACCTAGTTTATTACTGATTTTATAAGAAGGTTCAACATACCAACCACTTTGCTTATCGGCACCAATTGCTTTTGGACCACTACCTGATAGATCCCAGGTTGCGTATAACGCTTTAACTGTGAATGGACCTGTACTATAAATGCCGTGCATTTCGTATAAGTTCGCTGATCCTGCGGTAGTGTCATTGCCTTGAGTAATATTAGATTGTTGGTGCGCTGTTGCAGCGATCTCCAAACCTGTAACACCTGTCCATTTTATACGACCCGTGTAGGCAAGGTTCTCTGCTTGTGCATTACTGGTTTTTTGGCGTCCATCACGAGGCTTATATGATTTTGCTGATGTCGTGTTTAAGCCTTCATGCACGGCAACTTCATAACTCCAGCCTGGAGCCATTTCACCTAATAAGCTGACACCACCACTCCACCATGTTGCTGGAATGATATTTTTCTCAACAGGGTTACGTTCTGTACCATAAAATACGGTTGGCTCATGTGTTTCATTTATGATGCCAACGGGAACCAACATCATACCAAAACGGGTTCTATTACTTTTATTAAGATCGACTTCAATATACGCCTGTTCAAGTTCAATTTCGCCGTTTTTACCTTCGCCAGCAATCGAGTGCTCAAGCTCTAGTTCAGACCAGAAGCGAGTTGTTTTGCTAAACTCATGACCAAAGAACATTACAAAGCGGTGAAAATCGATTTCTTTTTTATCCGAAGCCCCGCCTTCACCGGTTAAGTTGTTGTAGTGCAGTTCGCCATAACCACCAACGGTCGTCTTTTTAGCTGAGCTTTTGCTCAATGATGAGTATGACTCGAGTTGTGAAGCTGTCGCTTCAACCTGAGACTCCAGTACTTCTAAACGCTTTTGTTGCTGTTTGATTAAATCATGCATATTTGTCGTTTCAGTTGCTGCATATGTATTGGAGACAAATAATGCGCATAATAATGATGTGGCTATTTTTAGTTTGTGAGTTTGCATTGTAATACCTATATTGATGTAAATATTAAGTTGCGTGCATTATAGCGATCATTCTTATAAATACAAATCATTCTCATTATCGTTCAGCTACTTGTGAATTTTTGACGGGCTAATAAGATATATTTTGACGGATTTACATATATGCTAGGGTTATTATTCTTGATTTGATCCGGATCAAATGGATAGCAAAAAAAGACTTTAATTACAGTGGCTTAGAAATATTTACGGATAGGACGATGAACAAAATTTGCGCTTAATTTGGCACTATTTATGCAAAGGTATATACATTAAATTAATGAGATAAAATTTTGAGTTTTAAAAATCATCAAACTTTAAGCAAAGAGGCCGTTTTTTCGATTTTTGACGAATTGCTGGCTCATGGTACTCAGCCTACGGTTGCTTTGGTAAGGGAATATTTTGAGTCGGCACCTTATAGTGTTATTGCAGGTTATTTGTCCGACTGGACGAATAATAATGATAAAGTTGAGCAGCATAAATTTCCACCAGGGCCTGATAATCTTTCTCAGGGACTTTCTCGTTTATGGGCTCAGGCTCGCTTGTTGAGTGATGAGGAGACAGAACAGGAGCGTTTAGATTTGGCGAGCTATCGTCAGGCTTTTGTAAAAGAAAAACAGGAAATGTTGTTTGAAATTCAACGCCTGGAAAAAGAAAATCAACCCCAGGAAAACCTTCGTAATCGATTTGATGCAGAACGCAGAAAGCTGGAAGAACAGATAGATCTTTTGCATAACGAACTCAAAGACGTCAGGTTAAAGAAAATTGAGGATGCGGTTGATAGTCATCGCTTAGAAAGAGAAGTGTTAGGCTTAGAGCAGCAAAACAATACGCTAAATGAAAGTTTAATCGACAACACATCTTTTGTTAAAAAATTAACACTTGAAAACGAGCAACTAAAGGAGCAATTGCTTAAACAAAATACTACTCTGGCTGAAAATAAGGATGCTTTGGCTGCTGCAAATACTAAAATAGAAACATTGCAACAGAAGATTGAAAAACAGCCTGCTCCTATTGATCCCGCTAAAGTCGCCAGTTTACAGAATAAAATTAGTAGTTTAGAAGGGGAGTTATCCAGGAGTAATTCTCAATTAAAAGAGTTGATGTCATATAAAAACCAACAAAAAGCGAAGCAAGAAGCGCTAGAAAATGATTTGGCATCAGAAAAAGACAAAAACAAAGAGGCAGAACGTAACTATTTGGGCGCCCAGCATGAACTTGTTGATTTACAAAAAACATTATTACAGAAACAGTTAGTGGCAGGTGATATTAAAAATTTAGAAGTACAGGTTAAAGAACTGACTGAAAAAATGACTCAGTACAAAAAAGTTTTAAAAGATAAGACGGCGCGTTATGAAAAACTCAAAAAAGAAAATGACGCCTTACGTTCGACAAAAGAATTACAGAATAAATTAAACGAGACAAAAAATATTAATGGTGCTCCTTTAGCGGAAGATAAGGCTGATATTGTAGAGAGTAACTTTGAAGACGAAATTTCTCTGTTGGGTAGTAAAGTCCCGGATTTGGATATTGACATTGACTTAGATGAAGCAAGTGCCAGCAAGTTGAAAGACGGCGAAAAAATCCTGGACTTGGCGAAAGAGTTTGCGGTTGAACATAAATAACAAATTATTAAATAAACTGTAGTGACTAATATCTGAGTTTATACTGAGCCCTGCAACTTCTAGGATATACGGGTTTGAAGAAAAGCAGCCATTGAAATTATTACCTTATGGGCAGCAAATGCCCGGGGTGGACACTCGGGCAGTTTTCATTAAAAACTATCGCCAGCATTCCAGGTCAGTCATTAATATTAATTTTATTACCCTTACTACTTAGTAAAATATTCGTGCTCTAAGTAAGAATGCTGCTATCTAAAATACCTTTGTCAATCAATTGCTTCAAAATAGCTGCACACTTTTCTTTGAATCTATCTCTAAGTAACCGGACAGCAGGAGTAATCGATTGTCTGCTTGGGCAAATAAGCCATAGTTCAGTAGATTCAGGTTTGAACTCGGGCATGATGCTAACCACTTTCTCTGATAATAAATCAGCTGACATATCGAGACAGGATTTAACAGCTAGTCCTTTACCTGAGATACACCAACGTCTTACAAGGTCCCCGTCATTAGACGAACGATTGCCGCTCATCTTGATTTTATATTCGGTTCCATCTTGCGAGAACGCCCAAAGATTATGAGTGATGTCATAGAGCTGATAAAAAAGCCCGTTGTGAGCATGTAAGTCATGAGGGTGTTTTGGTGTACCGTTTTTATCGAGGTACTCTTGTGTTGCACAAAGTAGTACAGGGATATTGCATATCTTAAACCCATAAAGATTCGCATCATTAGGTGAGCCATAGCGTAGTGCAATATCCACAGAATCACGGTAAAAGTCGATATTGCTATCACTAATATTTGTTTTTAAGCTTACCTTTGGGTGTGTCTCTATGAATTCATCAAGCCATGGAATAACCAGATTCCTACCTAAGTCTGATGATAGTGCAATGCGTAATTCGCCATCGATAATATTCAGATCATCTCGCACGTTCTGCTTAGCTTGATCAAGCGTGAGCAAGGCTTGATCACACTGTGGAATATATTTTTCACCTGCACTGGAGAGTCGAAGTTGCCGGGTTGTGCGTATAAACAGCTCCATGCCCAACGCTTTTTCAACCCTTTTTACTGCCGCACTAGCAGTTGCGGTGCGCATATCCAGATCCGTTGCTGCGGCAGTAATGCTGCGTAATTCAGCCACTTTAAGGACAACTTGAAGGTCTTCTAATAGCATATTATCCAATATTATTTGATAATGTTTCAGTTATTATACTGTTTAAATAGTGGTAATCAAGGAATACTATCTCATCCATCGGACAATTAACTGGAGAAATACTATGAAAGCAATGACCCTCAATGAATATGGTGACAACGCCGAGTTCAAATTAACCGAGTTATCTCAACCCATTGTAAAGACTGGACACGTTTTAGTGCGTGTTGCCGCAACCAGCGTGAACATGGTTGATACGATGATCCGTCAAATGGGCAAAGATTTACCTTTGTCACCTGATCTACCTGCCGTGCTAGGTATGGACTTTGCCGGCACGGTTGAAGCTGTTGGCGAGGATGTTAGCGATTTTGCCCCTGGTGACGAAGTATACGGTTGTGCTGGAGGGCTTGCAGATCTACAAGGAACACTTGCCGAATACATGCTGGCAGATGCCAAATTGATGGCCCACAAACCAAAATCTATTTCCATGCGTGAAGCGGCAGCATTACCGCTGGTCGGCATTACTGCTTATGAAGGTTTGCAAAGAGCTGGCGCGAAAGCTGAACAAAAAATTCTGGTTCACGGCGGCGCAGGCGGTGTGGGACATGTTGCCGTGCAATTGGCTAGGCACTTTGGGGCTGATGTCTATGCAACAGTCTCTGCTGAGAAACAAAAAGAAGTAGTCGAGTCGTATGGTGCTACCGCCATTAACTATAAAAACGAGAAGGTTTCAGATTACGTAGCTAAACATACCAATGGTGCCGGCTTTGAAATTGTTTATGACTCTGTTGGTGGGGTTAATATGACGAACTCCTTTGAAGCAGCTGCATTGAATGGGCAGGTCATTACAACAGTCTCTATGCTGGAGCTGGATTTGACAGCTGCCCACTTTAAAGGCTTGTCGATACACGTTGTCTTTATGTTGATCCCAATGTTATACGATCACAAGCGAGAACAACACGGTGCTATTCTGGCAAAACTGGCCGAAATTGTAGATGCGGGCGCCCTTAAACCATTGCTTGATGAAGTAGAATTTAGTCTCGATAAAGTCGGAAAAGCGTACGACCGTCTGACCAGCGGACGAGCCATGGGTAAAGTGGTTGTTGAAATTTAACGCGATGCCGAGCTTGGGTAATATCGCAGCTTATTAAGGGCTTATAAATAATTATATTCGATTTATATAAATCAATTGGAAATGAACACAATACTCAAGCATGTAGACAACCTGGATAATGGCGGAGAATCACAGCCTATCAATCAGAGATATAACAATACTTTTCAGCTTTCAATTCAATAAGTATGGGAGTCTTGAATTGGAAGTATATTTTGTGTTGTTTAGAATTAAAAACAAAATTTAAAATAGCTGTTAGGGTGTATAATCCAGATTAATTTTTCGGTAATGTATGCATTTAATTGAGCGAGAAGGTTTAGTGGTTGCCTCGTTTGTGATTGCTAGCCATTTTCCATGCCTTTAATTAAACGTATACTTTATAAGGGATTTGACTGTGAGTGAAGAAAACGATTTAAAACAAGCGGGCTTGCGCACCACCATTCCTCGTTTGAAAATTCTTGATGTTTTTGGCAAAAGTAAAAAACGCCATCTCAGTGCAGAAGATGTGTATCGTTGTTTATTAGAAGATGGAGAAGATATTGGGTTGGCAACGGTTTATCGAGTGCTGACTCAGTTTGAAGTTGCAGGGCTGTTGCAAAAAAATATGTTTGGTGAGAATAAAGCCGTTTTTGAGCTTGATTCAGGAGAACATCATGATCATATGGTCTGTTTAAAATGTGGTCGAGTTGAAGAATTTCACAATGATGATATTGAAAACTTGCAGATTGAGTTAAGTCAAAGTAGTGGGTTTACCCTGGTTTACCATGAAATGAATCTATATGGCTGTTGTTCGCAGTGTGACTGTGGAGACATTAAGCACCGCTAATACAAATTCCTTACTCTATGCAGAGTGTTTTTTTATGTCATTTCCATAGTTTTATTTCCTTCGTGTCTGCTGATGCTGTTAGTTAGTACTTACTATCTTTTTTGCTTTTGAAATTAGAAGAACTAAAGTACTTTTAATTTCATAGCATCCATTATTCGTATTATGAGTATGAGTTTTGTCGAATATTAACTATTAATAATATTTGCTTTTTTTCTATTTAAGAATAATAATAGTTCTCATTTGTAAAAATTAGACCGACTCTAAGCGAACGAAATGGTTGACGAAAAACGCATCACAATTGCCCTTTTAGGAAATCCTAATACTGGCTCTACCTCTATTTTCAATAAGCTAACGGGCTTGCATAGTTCGGTAGGTAATTACCCTCGCGTCACGGTTGGAATTCGTAAGCACACTTTTGAATATCAGGGTTGGGAAATCCAGCTGGTTGATTTGCCCGGTATTTACTCTTTGAGTTGTCGCACGGATGAAGAGCGAGAAAGTCGAAATTTCCTCTATCATGAGTCCCCCGATTTAATTCTCAATGTGCTCGATATGAGCAACCTTGAAAGAAACTTGCTTCTCACGTCACAATTAATTGAGATGTCGATCCCGCGTATTTCCGTTCTCAATATGGTGGATGAAGCGGAGAATAAAGGCGTTGAACTGGATGAAGAATCGTTTGCCTATTTATTAGGAACGCCAGTTGTTGAAACGAATGCGAGAGATGGTAAAGGTATCGAGGCATTGTTTAATGCAATTATGGCTTTTGCTGAAGCAGAAACTCAGCCAAACCTGATTAAATTAAATTATGACAGTCACCTTGAAGAGGCAATAGAACGCACCCAGGATCATATCGCCCGACTGCATAACAACCAAATGTCTGTAGAGCATTCACGCTGGTTAGCGATAAAGTTGCTTGAAAATGACGAGACGGTCATTAAAGAAGAAGGTGATCATACGGATTTAATTGCCGCCGTTGCAGTAGAACGCGATGAACTTGAAAGAGGGCATAGTGAAGATGCCGGCATGCTATTAAATAATGGCCGTTATGGTTTTGTTAATGGCCTACTGCAGGAAACATTGAAAATTAATAGCAGCAGCAGCATTAATCGAATTGATAGTACCCGTGTTATTGATGCTTTTTTACTGCATAAATGGTTCGGTATGCCCATTTTTCTTTTTATTATGTGGGTGATGTTTGAGTCAACCTTTACTCTGGGCGCATATCCTATGGACTGGATTGATGCCGGGGTTGTTTTAGTGTCAGATACACTTAATAACATCATGCCAGAAAATATGTTTAAAGATTTATTGATTAATGGTGTGTTAGCGGGTGTAGGTGGAACAATTATTTTCCTTCCTAACATTGTTATTTTGTTCTTTTTTATTGCAGTGTTTAATGACACCGGTTATATGGTGCGGGGTGCGGTTTTAGTTGATCGCATTATGCATAAATTTGGTTTGCACGGAAAAGCATTTATACCAATGCTGACGGGCTTCGGCTGTAATGTTCCGGCAATAATGGCAACGCGCACCATTGAACATCGTCGTGATCGATTAGTCGCTATTTTGGTTAACCCGTTTATTAGTTGCTCAGCACGGCTACCTGTTTTTATTTTATTTACCGGTGCTTTTTTTGGTGAAAGTGCAGGTACTGCACTTTTTGGTATCTATATGGTGAGTATCGTTGTTGCTCTTGGTGCAGCTTTGTTTTTAAGTAAGGCTGTTGTGAAAGGGGCTAATACGTCACCGTTTTTAATGGAGTTACCGCCTTATCGCGTTCCAACCTTACAGTCAGTTTCGACACATATGTCGAGCAATGCCTCCGAGTTTTTGCGGAAAGTGGGTGGAATTATTGTCGTTGGCTCTATTGTTATCTGGTTTTTACAAACATTTCCTCTTGATGTTGAGTTAAGTAAAGATTACCAACAAGAAATATCTGTTCTTGAAGAAAAACCCCAGGTTAACCAGGAAATGATTACTCATCTCAAACTTGAAATGCAACAAGAGATGCAACATAAAAGCTATTTAGGGCAAATTGGAGAGTTTGTACAACCCATCTTTTCCCCCATGAACTTTGATAGCAATACCTCGATTGCATTACTAACAGGGGTTGTTGCGAAAGAGATTGTGGTGGCGACTTTTGGTGTGTTGTATGCGCAAGGTGATGAAGTTGATGAGAATACACTGAGCCTGCGCGAATCAATTGCCGGCTCAATGTCTGTAGTAACGGCTGTTTCATTTATGATTTTTACACTTCTTTACATACCTTGTATGTCAACTATTGCGATAATGTACCGTGAAACACAGTCTTTAAAATGGACCGGTTTTTCCATCGGATTTTCTATTGCATTAGCTTATGTATTGGCCTTTGCGGTATCGTTTTTTGGTGGGATATTTACATGAGAACTGAGCTGACATTCTGGGATCATATTACGCTAAGTCTGGCGCTCTTATTTGTTATTGTTTTTACAATAATTAAATTAAAGCATTTGTTTAGTGCATCGTCAGGTGGTTGTGGAAACTGTTCTAGTGCTGCAGCGTGCAGTGCACCACTGACAAAAAAACGACTGGAAAACCAGGTTGAAGTACAAATGGTTTCAGTTTCTTCTTTGAAGGAAGAGCAAAATTGTTTTAAAAGTAAAAGCGAGAGATGAGATAGAAGTTGTTGGCATGAAAATCTCATACTATAATTTTAATCAGTAATTTATTTAACGAGGAAAGAGTAATGCAACATAAGTGTTTATTGTGTGATTATGTTTATGATGAAGAAAAAGGTGATCCGGAACACGGCATCCCTCCAGGTACAAAATGGGAAGATATTGATGAAGATTTTCTTTGCCCGGATTGTGGTGCAAGCAAATTAGATTTTGATTAATATTCTGTCTAATTCTTAGTCGTCTTAGTTAACTCTGAAAATACGATTCAACTTCAAATGTGATTTTACTCATAGGAACGAGAAAAGGTTTTTTAGTTATACGAATAATAATTTCTTGCCCCGCAACATGGTATTCACCCTGAATTTGACCGAGGATAGTTTTCCCTGAAAACTGTCCTTTTTCATCTGTACCTTTGAACTTTCCACCCTGGTTAAGGATTTCTGTTTCAACCTGGCTAAGTAATGCGTTGATGGATTTATTGGAATTGATACGGATGGTGTCGTCGTTCATTATGATTGCATTCTTATTTTATTATTTATCAAATATTGCTTTAGTATAAGGCATAAGCTGTTTTAACTATAGATATCGATGCTTAGGAATAAATAAAAATGAAAAAAATTGTCATTATCGGAACAGGTATCGCAGGCTATACCGTCGCGCGGGAATTTCGTCGTCGTGATACAGAAACTGAACTTCTTCTTATTAGTCGTGATGATGGACATTCATATTCCAAGCCCATGTTGTCTAACGCTTTAACAAAAAATAAAACAGCCGATGAGCTTGTTATGGGTAACCCGGAAAAAATGGCTACCGATTTAAAAGCCGAAATTTGGAATAACACGCAGGTAATAAATATTGATGCACAGAACCATCGTCTGGATGTTGAACGAAATGGCCAGATAGAAACAGTAAATTATGATCGTTTAGTTTTGGCCAGTGGTGCATACGCGATTAATGCACTGCTTGAAGGTGATGCTGTTGATCGTGTTTTATCTGTGAATAATCTGGAAGATTATCGTGTTTTTCGGCAGCAGCTCGAAAAAGGTAAGCGCATTGTTATTATTGGCGCAGGCATGATTGGCTGTGAGTTTGCGAATGATTTAGCTGCAGTAGATGCGCAGGTAAGTATCGTGAATTTGTCACAGCATGCGCTGTCACTGATGATGCCTGAAGAAGCGGCTAAGTTGTTACAAGAAAAGCTTTCGGCATTGGGGGTGAATTGGCACTTTAGTAATTCAGTCACCCATGTTGAAAAAGAGCGTGAGGCGTTAACCGTTACTTTAAAAGACGGCACTAAAATTAACTGTGATCTTGTGCTTTCTGCCATTGGTTTACGGCCAAACTTGTTTTTAGCTGAGTTAGCGGGACTGGAAACGGAGCGCGGTATAAAAGTAAATCGTTTTTTGCAAACCAGTGATAAAGATATTTATGCCCTGGGTGATTGTGCCCAGATTGAAGATCTTACCTTGCCATTTATTATGCCGTTAATGACGTCAGCTCGCGCCCTGGCGGCAACGCTTGCGGGTGAAGAAACGGCGGTACGATATCCTGCTATGCCGGTTGCGCTTAAAACGCCCTGTCATCCCACGGTTGTTTGCCCCGCACCACGTAAGATAGAGGGAGAGTGGGAAGTGGAAATCAATGATCAAGGGTTATGTGCGTTATTTAAAGACAATAAAGGGACACTTCATGGCTTTACCTTAATGGGAGAGCGCACATCAGAAAAAACAGCTTTAGCAAAACAAATTCCAGATTGGCTTGCTTAATAATAAATAAGGTAATAAATACTATATGGATCTTCTTAGTCGTTTTTTAGAAAATTTTGTCGAGGTGAGTCTGGAAGCTGCCCCCTGGTTATTATTTGGGTTATTGGCCGCTGGCCTCATCAAGGTTTGGATCCCGGAAAGCTTTATGAAACGTGTCCTCGGTGGCTCGGGTGTATGGCCGGTTGTTAAAGGAGCCATTATTGGCGCGCCGCTCCCCCTGTGTTCTTGTGGTGTATTACCTGCGGCGATTGGTTTAAGACGTTCCGGCGCTTCCGATGGGGCGACACTCTCTTTTCTTGTGGCAACACCTGAAACCGGGGTTGACTCTATTGGTGTTTCTTACGTTTTACTGGGGCCGTTTATGACCGTAGTTCGTGTTATTGCGGCCGTATTGAGCGCCATTATGACTGGGCTTCTGGCGGTGTTATTTTTAGGCCGGCAAAAACAATATATGCCAGAAAAAGAGTCTGCACTGACTTGCAGTAGCGGCAGTTGCTCTGAGCCCGAATCAGTAGCTACGGTGGAAGCTGAAAGCAGTTGCTGTAGTAGTGATAGCTGTTCGACTGAGGTGGCGGCAGAGGATGGGTTTTGGTCACGCAATTTAAGCGGCCTTAGGTATGCGTTGAGTGATATCTGGGATGATATCGCCTACTGGTTATTATTTGGTATTGCAATGGCGGCCGCTTTGGCAACGTTCTTTCCCGGTCAAGCATTGGCAGAATGGGGCAGTGGTTTGCCTGCGATGATTCTAATGCTATTAGTCGGTATCCCTATGTATATTTGTGCAACTGCTTCAACGCCCCTTGCCGCGGGCTTGCTTGTGGCGGGAATTTCACCTGGCACCGTATTGGTTTTATTGTTGGCGGGTCCTGCAACCAATATGGCGACCATTGCGATTTTATTTAAAGAAATGGGCCGCAACATCGTTATTATTTATCTCGTTGGTATTTCATTCAGTAGTATTGGTTTTGGCCTTTTAACCGACTACATTGTTACGGAGAATGATATCGATATTAGCGCCCAAATTGAGGGGGCAACGGAAGTGGTGCCGGAATGGATTGCGATCATCAGCGTGATGATTTTGCTGCTCGCGGCGATTAAGCCATTAAGACGACGGCTGATAAATTGTTAGTGGACGAATGCAACAAAGGCCGGATGAAAGTTACTCATCCGGCTTTTTTTTGCCTATAATATAGCCTGCGAAAAATAAGCCCAAAGGGGACGCTTGTGAAGCAGTATCTGGATTTAATGCGCCATGTCAGAGATAACGGCATAAAAAAAGAAGACCGTACTGGCACCGGCACACTGAGTGTTTTTGGTTATCAAATGCGTTTTAATTTGGCAGAGGGTTTTCCCGTTGTCACCACTAAAAAACTTCATCTGCGCTCCATTATTCATGAGTTGTTGTGGTTCCTTAAAGGTGACACCAATATTCAGTATCTCAAAGACAATAAAGTCCGTATTTGGGACGAATGGGCCAATGAAGAGGGTAATCTGGGGCCTGTTTATGGCGCGCAGTGGCGTTCATGGCCAACCGCAGATGGACGACACATCGATCAAATTACGCAATTGATCGAGCAAATTAAAAACAATCCTGATTCACGTCGTTTAATTGTCAGCGCATGGAATGTCGGTGAAATTGAAAATATGGCTTTGCCGCCTTGCCATGCTTTTTTCCAGTTTTATGTTGCTGACGGAAAACTCTCTTGCCAGCTTTATCAACGCAGTGCAGATATTTTTCTGGGGGTGCCTTTTAATATTGCCTCGTATGCTTTATTGACCATGATGATTGCACAAGTCTGTGATTTAGAGGTGGGTGATTTTGTGCATACACTCGGTGATGCGCATTTATATTCTAATCATCTGGAACAAACAGAGTTACAACTTAGCCGCGATGTTTTTCCGTTACCGACTATGAAAATCAATCCTGCTATTAAAGATATTTTTGACTTCACGATTGATGATTTTGAATTACAAGGTTATCAATCACATGAACATATCAAAGGTGTGGTTGCTGTTTAATGAAAATCTCAATGATCGCCGCGATGACCGAAGAACGCGTTATTGGCATAAAAAATACTCTTCCCTGGAAACTGCCCAATGATATGAAATGGTTTCGCCAACATACACTGGGTAAACCCATTATTATGGGGCGGAAAACTTTTGAATCCTTTGGCGCAAAAGCCCTGCCGCAACGAACCAATATTATTATTACACGCGATGAAAACTATCAAGCCAGTGACAGTATCGTAGTGCACTCAGTTGACGCTGCATTAGAAGCTGCAGGTGATGTTGAAGAAGTCATGATTATTGGTGGTGCTTCTTTTTATGAGCAAATGTTGCCCAAAGCAGACCGTTTGTACTTAACCTTTGTACATGCAACGTTAGATGGCGACGCCTGGTTTCCGGAAATCAACAATGCAGACTGGAATAAGGTCGAAAAAATAAATCATAAAAGTGATGATAAAAACCGATATGCGCATAGCTTTGTCATCTTAGATAGAAAACAATAAATATTGTTTATATGAAATACCGCACTCATGGTATCTGCAAAATATTATATAAACGTGACGTGGTTTACGTAACCTGTGGCAGACTGCTTTCGGCCATGAGCAGACATTTATATTTTATCAAATTCAAATATTAACTTTATATCTGCGCCATTAGGAGAGACAGCAGGCCACTTTTTATGTCGTTTGGCTTTATCTTTAATAAAACAGTTTTGAGATTTGGAATGGTTAGACATCCTGCATATTTGATTAATTTCAAGAGCAGTAATTGAAGAGTTACCTTTGCTTTTACTTATATTAACTAATGGCCTCCAACGGCCTTCAAATTTAGTTTTAGTAATGTCGTTTGTACTAAAACTAATTTTTTCTGGTGTCCATCTACATTTTTCAGAAATATATTTATCTAAATAAAGCTCAACTTTAAAATGTGTTTGTCCTTTAGGAACTAAATGAACTTCATAAATTTTTTGATCGATTAAAGGTGTAATTGTGATAGGACGATAACGACATGTTTTATTTAAAGTTCTAAAGTGTAAGGCGAAACGTAAGTTAAGCTCAGGATATTTTAATCCAGAGATAGTAACTTTATTAGATGGAGAAGCATTCAACATAGGTGGGTTAGGACGTGAAGTCGTACAACCTGAAAGAGAAGCAGCAATAAACAAAGACAAACTGTAAATAATAAATTTCATACTTTTTATTCCTATAAACAACTTTCTACTAAGAAATTAGTATAATTACACTGTTTCTCACATGTCCGCTTTGGGTCGTAAGCCGTCTGTCGAGCTTACTTAAAAGTACAACATAAAGTAAATTTAAAGATTTTATTGGCTATTTAATATAATCTTTAGGGTTCGCGCTACCTGGACAATCAATACTAATATATTCTGCCTTAGCTGTATCTATTCGTAATGCGGTGAGTTTCCCTCCCCAGACACAACCTGTATCTAAAGCATAAACATTTTTTTTATGAATCATGCCAAGTGTCGACCAGTGTCCAAATAAAAGTTTTTCATTGCTGCATTGACGGTTCTCAATGTCAAACCAGGGCAGGGCATCTTCTGGAATAGTACCGGGAGCACCATTGCTGCTGAAGTCTAATCTACCATCCGGATGACAAAATCGCATACGGGTAAAACAGTTACAAATAAAGCGTAAGCGTTCGAAGCCTGTGAGTGCGTTATCCCAGTTATCAGGTTTGTCTCCATACATATTATTTAAAAATTCATGCAGATTGTTTTTTAATTCGTTTTCTAATTCGGCAGCACAGTCTTTCGCTTGATCTAAAGTCCATAAAGGATAGATGCCGGCGTGGCTGATGGTGTAATTTAATTTATTATCATGGTGCAATAATGGTCGTGTACTTAACCACTGTAATAATTCTTCACTGTCTTCTGCATCTAGAATGCGTTGTAGATCAGCTGAACGGGTGGTTTTAACGCCGCTTGCAATGGCAAGTAAATGCAGATCATGATTGCCCAGTACCGAGACAGCATTATCACCCAGGGACTTAACAAAACGTAAGGTTGATAAAGAGTCTGGACCACGATTAACCAGATCGCCTGCAAACCAAAGGGAATCAGTTGTTTTATTAAAATTGAGTTTGTCGAGTAATGCTAACAGGGATGCATAGCAGCCCTGTAGATCACCAATTGCATACGTTGCCATAGCTTAAGTGTCTAGCAAATATTATTCTGTAGCAAGTTTTAATGTAGTTGATTGGGGACGGATAGCGTGAAAGGAGCAATAGGCGCATCAAACTCTTCACCGTTATCAGCAATCATGTGATACACACCATGCATGCTACCCACAGGTGTTTTCAGAACGGTGCCACTGGTGTAACGAAAGCCGTCACCCGGTTTTAAATAAGGTTGTTCGCCAACAACACCATCGCCTTCAACTTCCTGAGCATTACCGTTGGCATCTGTTATAAACCAGTGACGGCTCAAAAGTTTCGCTGCAATATCACCGTGGTTTTCGATCGTAATCGTATATGAAAAGACATAACGCTCTTCATCCGGCTCTGACTGCTCAATAATATAATTCGTTTGTACTTCGATGCGAGTGTCATATGTTGGGTTTTTTTCAGACATAAATTTTCTTTAGGTTTATTTTGTTAATTTAAGATGTTTTACTATGTTGATGTGCTTTTACAAAATCAATCGCTTCAATAATAGCATGCTTAACTTTTACAGCCTTTTCTTCTCTTTCTTCGGCCGTCATATAAAAGGCCATATCAACATCGTGACGCACGTAGTGTGCGGGTAATTTATTAAGCGCAACGCAGGCAATATCGCCTAAAATATCCTCATTGTTTTCAAGTACATCATCTTGTACTTTTTTTTGGATTTCATTAGAAACCAGTTTTTCGTAGTAATTATGTATATTGTCAAAAGCCATATCATCACCTTTAGGTACGTAATTTCCCGGTTGGTACGTTGTCCTGATCAATTAGCGATTCAGTAAGTAACCATTGTTTTGCGTCTTCCGCATCATTGTTAAACCAGGCCGAGGCAGAGCCTAGACGGAAGCTATAGCCCCAACTATCCATATTTCTCATTAATATATCGGCAGAGCAGCCAGTAAGTTTAGCGGCAAGGCATATTTGTAAGTAACAAACCGCATTTTCTTCATCATAATCGCCACCTGCATCGGTATCGAGTTGGCTGCGGCGGGTATTATCAAGACAAATATAATGACAGGCCTCGTGTAATGCCGAGTGCACAGGGGTTTGCGGCTGAATATAAAGTCGGTTACCAATGATGCCTGCTTCGGAGTCTCCCCAAAAACTCCCCGGAATAGGCTGGTTATTAGGCACACTTTTAATATCAATACCGTACGGCGTGAATAAGTTTTGCAGTGCTGAAGGGGGTAAATCGGTAATTTTAAGCATTTATTGGCCTAATATGTCTACAAAAAGTATTATTTTTGAATAAAACGTATTTGTACCTGATCACCGGGGTAAATGCGATGGGGATTTTTAATTTTATTTAATGCTGCCAGCTCAGGATAACGGAACGGGTTATTGATATATTTTTTTGTGATAGCCCATAATGTGTCGCCCTTTATAACGGTGTGAATAATAAGAGGTTTGATTTTCTTTTTGACGGCCTGAGGCGTATAGACTTTAATGACGACTTTTTTTTCTTCTTTTTTAATTTCTGCGTAGTGAGGACTCATTTTCTCTGCTGCTTCTTTTTTAATTTCTTCAGGGTGAGGACTCATTTTCTCTGCTGCTTCTTTTTTAATTTCTTCAGTGTGGGGGCTGATTTTCTCTACTGTTTCTTTTTTAGTCTCTGTTACTTGAGGAATAATCTTATTTGACGTTGTTTCTTCTGTTTTACGTTCAGTTGTTGCTGGTAGCATTGGGGGCGGTGTTATCTCTATGGCATTATCCAATGTCTCATCATCTATTGTTGTGTCTTCAATAAGCTCTAACTCTACGATTTTATTTTTTTGTGTTATTGTTAAGTCCGATTCTGACGGGTATAAAAAATAGAGTGCTGCTGCCGCAAGAAAAATCAATAAAACAAAAATAATTTTAAATACATGAGCTGATGATTCTTCTTCTGTTAATGTGATTTTTTCAATAGTGGGCCTAAGCGTTTTATTATCGTCGGTTTTTTGTTGTTCTTTTGTTGTCTTTATAGATGTTGTTGGCTTTATTAAAACTTTATTTATTTTTTCCTCATTATTTTTTCTTTCGGTTAGCAGATTTGGTTGCCGGGTGTTTTTTTCTGTGGTTTTTATTTCTTGAACTGGTGTTTTTTTAGTTTTGCTAATCACAGTATTAGTTTTTAATTCTGCTTTGGCTAAGTTGGCAGTTGGAACGGTTTTTTTCTCGACAGAAGGGGAAGGTGTTGTTTTATTGTGATTTTCATTAATAGTTTTTTTCACTTTTTGTTTGATAACAGGTTCTTCTTTTGCTGTTTCCTTTTTTTGAGAATAATTTTTAAAGTAACTTAATTCACCTATTGTTATCAGTTTTTCAAATTCAGTATATAAATGTATTTTTTCATTTAAAACAAGTGTTCTAATAAAAGCATCTTTGGGAATGCCTGCAGGAAGACCTGACCAGCCCTTAGAGGGAAAATCAAAAACATCAATAATTTGGTCAACCCAAAAAGCAAAACTTTCATCATTGAAAATAATGATAATCAGATTTCCTTTTTCTGATTCTTCTGTGACGCAAAATTTTTGTCGTAAATCGATAACTTTTACAATATGGGCTCCATGTTTAAATATTCCCGGGCTCGTTTTATTTGTGCCGGGTGGTTTTGTAAATTTAGCTGGTGGCATGATGATGCTTTTGACATATAAACAAGGGGCACAACAAAGTATCGAGCCTACTCGAAAAGTAACAAGTGAGTGTTGTTTATCATCAAAGTTCATATTAAACAGTGTATAAATACGTAAGGTGGTATTTATAGCGGCGAAATACAGTAATTTTAAAGAGGGCGGGGGAAATTATGTGTAAGATGTCACAAAATAAGGAGGTATTTTAGTCGTTATCTTGTGTGCTTAAGCGATTGGCTATTTTTGTGAAGTCTTGTAAGGATAGGCGTTCTGGTCGAATAGTCGGTTCGATGCCAAGATCTTCTATTTGAGAGGCCTCCAGCTTACCTTTTAAAATATTTCGTAAAGTTTTTCGGCGTTGGGTAAAACTGAAATTTACTATTTTCGAGAACGTGTCAAAGTCATTAACTTCAACGGGTGGTTTTTTGTGTGGTATTAGCCTTACGATTGCCGAATCCACTTTTGGTGGTGGACGGAATGCCCCTGGTTTAACTGTAAAGACATATTCAGAACGACAATAATATTGCATCATTATACCCAGTCGTCCATAAGACGAATCTCCAGGTTTGGCGACAATACGATCAACGACTTCTTTTTGTAACATGAAATGCATGTCTTGAATACAATGGCTATTATCAAACAAGTGAAATAGTAGTGGGGTTGAAATATTATAGGGTAAGTTACCTATAATGCGTAATTTCTTCTCGTTTTCTTTGAGTTCACAAAAATTAAATTTCAAAGCGTCGGCTTGATGAATAGTTAGACCTTCTTGCATGACAAAGCGGATTTTTAAAAGTGGAATGAGATCTCTGTCGAGCTCAACAACATCCATCGCGCCAATTTTATCGAGTACCAGCTCGGTTAAAGCACCTTCACCAGGACCAATTTCAACAATATGATCGCCTTGACGTGGATTAATGTTATTAACAATACGTTGAATAACCATCTTGTCATGCAGAAAATTTTGTCCAAAACGTTTACGGGGTTTATGTGACATTTATATTTTTTCGTTGTGTGACGGTTGCCATTTGTATTGCCATATCCAAAGCAGCCTTTAAGCTTCCTGTGCTTGCTTTACCCGTGCCAGCAAGATCAAAAGCAGTACCATGATCAACGGAGGTTCGAATAATTGGCAGGCCTAAGGTTATGTTAACCGATGTTCCAAAACCAACATGTTTTAAAACAGGTAAGCCTTGATCGTGGTACATCGCAAGCACTGCGTCTGCTTGCTCAAGATTTTTTTGAGTAAATAATGTGTCAGCAGGTAGAGGTCCTTTTAAGTTTAAGCCTTTGTTGTTTAATTTATTGATGACAGGAATTATCGTGTTTATTTCTTCATTACCCAAATGACCATCTTCACCAGCATGAGGGTTTAGTCCGCAAATTAAAATGCGCGGTGAGCGAATCGCAAATGATTTTTTTAGATCCTGATCTAAGATAGTAATAACTTCTTCCAGACTTTCTTGCGTAATTGCCTGGCTTACTTTGCTGAGTGGCAGGTGTGTCGTCGCTAACGCAACACGAAGTTGATTACTCGATTCTGGCGCGGCAAGCATCATGACCACTTTTTTAGTTTTACTTAATTCAGCAAGATATTCAGTGTGACCGGTAAACGGAATGCCTGCTTTATTAATTGCCCCTTTATGCATTGGGCCGGTAATAAGGGCAGAAAATTCACCGCTGAGGCAGCCGTTTACAGCACGTTTTAATGCATTGAGCTGACTTTGTGCATTTTTACTATCGGCTTGACCACAAACAGTAGGATTGCTTAGTGGCTCATTTAAAACGGTCAAGCAGGTGGCGGGGGGCGTTTTATTCGTATTTATGTCATAAGGAATAATGGTTAATGGTAAGCCTAATTTTTTGGCTCGTTGCTGCAAAAAATCAGGATCCGCTATACACACTAATTCATGTTCTTGCTGATTTTGCGCAAGCTGGATAATAAGATCGGGGCCGATGCCCGCAGGTTCGCCGGGAGTGATAACAAAACGCATTTGTATTAACTGAGGCCTTTATACGGATAGCGAGAAACCAGAGAACAAAACAAAACTGATGAAAAAGCGGAATGTACATTCAGTACATGAGCCGCCTTTTGAAGAGTTTTCGTTGTGCCCCACATTAAATCATAATGGCGGGTAAACGTTGTTATTTGGTTTCGTAGCATTCGGGTAAAGGTCTCTATTTATTAGAACGATAATCGACATAGGCTTCGGCACGTAAACGGCGCAACCAGTCTTGGGTCGCTTCTTCAGTTTTATTTTTACGAATAAACTGGATTGCCTGGCTGCGCTGAAATTCGTCGGTGTTGTCATGGTTGCGACGTGAGAGTACCTGAACAAAATGCCAACCAAACTGGGTAAGGAACGGTTCACTAATTTCCCCTGGTTGTAGTTTATTCATTTCTTCTTCAAAAGCTGGAACCATAGTACCGGGATTTACCCAACCTAAACTGCCACCTTCTGCTGCCGAGGCTTTATCATCTGAGCTTGCTTGTGCCAAAGCCGCAAAATCTTCACCGCTTTTAATACGTTGTAAGATGCCTTGCAGGCGTGAGCGGGCTTCTTCACGACTTAATACTTGTGTTGGCCGAATAAGAATATGTCGGGCTAAAGTTTGTTTGACAATGTTTTTATTGTTGCCACTACGTTTATCTTCCAGCTTAATAATATGAAATCCACTGGCACTTCGCAGTGGTCCCTGCACGCTTTTTAGTGCCATACTATCCACTGTAGAAGAAAACAAATTTGGCAGTTGGGCTAAAGTGCGCCAACCCATGGTACCGCCTTTTAATGCGAGCTCATCATCTGAATGGGCGATAGCTTTTTCTGAAAAATCATCACCCTTTTTTAAATCATCTACAATTTTTTGAGCTTTATTTTTTGCTGTTTCAATTTGCTTTGAACTAGCTGCCTCTGGTGTAGCGATTAAAATGTGTTTTAGCAAATATTTGGTATTAGCCGATGTACTTGTTTTATATCGTGCAATGTGATTTTCAATTTCTTGTTCTGATACGTTGACTTTGTTGGCAACACGGACTTTTCGTAAACGCGAAATGATAATTTCCTTACGAATATTTTCACGAAAATCTGAAAACTGATAACCCTCTTTTTGTAATACCTGGCGAAATTGTTCCATTGATAGTTTGTTTTCTCGTGCAATATTGGCAACGACATTATTCACCGTTTCATCGTTAACGCGTACGCCTGTTTTTTTCGCCATTTCTAGTTGCAGTTTTTCTATAATGAGGCGCTCTAAAACCTGTTTACGAAAAATATCAATGGGGGGAACGCGGTTACCTTGCTGTTTTAGTTGCTGCTGAATGAGCTTGATACGATCTTGTAGTTCGAGTTGAGTAATAATGTCGTCATCAACAACGGCAACCACTTTGTCGAGTAATACAACGTCAGCTTTAGCAAAAACAGCTGTCGTTGGTAGCAATAGTAACGAAAATATTAAAAGCAAAATATTGCGCATGTTTAAGCCCTGAATTCTTGAATTTCTGAGATAATTGAGGAGGAAGATTATAGCAGAATATGGATCGATATACTCATTTGCTAAGGCGTTTAGAGCGCTCTATCGAGCGAGTCAGCAATTTTGTCACCTCGTACCCCAAAGCCACCGAGTCCCTTGAGAACCAGTTCAATATAAACGCCTTGATCCCGCTGAGTATTGCTGAGATAGCGATCTTTTGCACTGAGCCGCAATGCCCAGCAACAGCTTTCATAGTTAATGCCTATGCTGTTTTCGGTACTGCGTTCGTTTCGCAGGTCGTAAAGGTTTGAAGCATTAATTAACCAGCTGGGATTGATTTTCCAGTTCATTTTTATTTCACGTGTTTCTAATACATCCAGCTCGAATCGCTCTGTGATGCTGGCACCGAATCGCCCGGTTAGGTAGCCGATTAGATTGCTGTTACTTAATTGCTTGTCCAGAATATTGTCCCAGATAATTTGCGATGAAAGCGTCCAGTTTCCCGGATTGAATTGTACCTGGGTAATGATATTCGAGCTGCGTGAAGAATCACTTATTCCCGATAACTGAACCTGCCGATCGGTAAAATAAAAAACTTGTCCAATTTTCGCCATAAAGACTTCGTGGCCATTCTCCTGGTTTATAAAGCGGGTTGTTAGTGCCGCTGTGAGTCGGTTGTCATCGCCGATTCGGTCAATACCATTAAAGCGGTAATCTGATGTAAAGTTATTTACGTCAAACCCCCGGGCGGAAGTGTCAAACACAGGAAAGTTGGACTGGTCGATATAAGGGGTATAAACATAATACAACTGAGGTTCGAGCGTGTGCAGATAATAATTATCAAAAATCTCGCTGTCGCGATCAAAAAACAAGGCTCCATTGAGACTAAATGTCGGCACCGTACGTGAAAGCTGAGTGTCTGCCGAGGTTTGCTCTAAATTGTATACCGTATGATTGAGAGATAATTTAGGAATTAAATGTCCATAAGAGGTCGACATTGGAAAAGAAACACTGGGTGCGACATAAAACCGGTCACCAATAACGTTTGTGTTTTCATGCTCAAAACGAACCGCTTCACCCTGAAAAGCATAATTGAGGGCATTTTGTTTGGTGCTATAAAGAGAGTTAAAAGTGAATTGTGGCAGACGTTTGTATGGTTCAGCTCCGCTCAATATAAAGTAGTCTTCCACTCTTACTTTATATATCCAGTTTTCATCGTTGTAACTCACCTCGCCCGAACGTGCCAGGGAAGTGATGCTACTGTTATTTAAATTATCACTAAAATCAATAAAGTGTTGGTTATCGGCAATATAGTTGTATTCTGCTTTTGTTTGCCAGCCTAAACCGGGAAGGGAATCGTGTTTCCACTGTAACAATTGACGATCATCTTTAAATATTCGATCATTGTTGAGCCTTTCTGCGACGATGCTGCCCTGGTGTTGTTCGCTTAAGTAACGAAATTCGGTATGTAGTAAAAGACCGCGTTTCGTCATACGCCAGGGTGTGATAGTGGCGTCCATTTGCGGATGAATATTCCAATAGTAGGGCGTTTTTAGCTCGGTGCCGTGTCTTTTTGATGTGCCAATGTACGGAAATAAAAACCCCGATAAACGTTCCGAACCCAGCGGGAAACGGATATAGGGAAAATAAAAGAAAGGTACCCCTTTAAAACGCAGAACGGCATGGCTGGCGGAGCCCTGACGCGAGGCGTGATCTAAGATTATTGAATTCGATTTTAATGTCCAGTCAGTGCTGCCTTCATCGCAGGTGGTATAGGTTGCCCCTTTTAATTCGGTGAGGTTCGTGTTTTTTATTTCGATACTTGCTGCATCACCCCGACCGCGGCCATTTAAACTTTGGAATTGAGTTTGTTTTAATAACGAATAATCTTTTTTTAAATCAACATAAGCTGTTTCACTTTTTATCTGCATTTCAGGTGTGGTAAATTTTACATTGCCCTTTACCAGAACATCTTCTGTTGGCTTCTCATATTCCGCTGAATCCGACTCAATACGTTTTTCTGTTTGTTGAATGAGCACATTACCCGTGAAACGAGAAATATTGTTTTCAGTGACTGAGACGTTATCAGACTGAAGGTGTGTTTTGTTATCAGTTGAAAAAGTGTCTTGTTTTAATACTGTTTTTGCCGCGGGCTTACAAAGCCCTTCATCTGTCGCAGCGCTGGCTTGTGACTGATTGAATATTGAAAAGCAAAAAAGAAGCAGTGAATGACTTAAAAAACGTGTTTTTTTTGTCTTTTGAGAGTGGGAAGTTGTGAGGAGAGTGTCTTTATTCACGGCGTCAGTTTTGTTCTTAAGTTTTTGTTTTTAACCAGCACATAGTATCTCAGAAATAGGGGAGGATGCAGCATATAAATGTATAAACTATGGCAGTGAAGCGTTGTTTAGTCCAAGCTATTTATGATTTTTAGCGTCTGAATAGTATATTATTGAGTGCGAACAGGAGAATAAAGTGGATTTGCGTTTAGAACAGCTAAAGAAGTGGTTACAAAGCTCTGATATTGGATATGACGATATTCAACCCGCATCAGCAGATGCGAGTTTTCGGCGTTATTTTAGGATTTATGATAATGGTAAAACATATATTGTTATGGATGCGCCTCCGGGTAAGGAAGATTGCCAGTCTTTTATTGACATTGCAGAAATGCTGTTGCGATTTGGTTTGCACGTACCGAAAATTTTACAGCAAGACATCAAGCAGGGTTTTCTCTTATTGAGTGATCTTGGGAATACTGTCTTTTTATCAGAGCTAAACAATCATAATGTCGATAAGATGTATTCGTCTGCGATGGACGCATTATTGCTGTTACAACAAAATACGCCTGTAAATCTTCCCGCTTACGATGAAAAATTATTACGTACTGAATTAAATTTATTTCCGGACTGGTACCTGGAAAAACAGTTAAAAATTACCGTAACGGAATCTCAAAAAGCGGTTCTTGAGAAAGTATTTGACGTTTTAATTCAAAACGCGCTGTCCCAGCCTCAGGTTTATGTTCATCGAGATTATCATTCGCGTAATTTAATGGTAAACAAAGATCACGCCGATAAACCGGGTGTGATTGATTTTCAGGATGCCGTGATTGGTGCAGTCACTTATGACCTGGTTTCATTGTTAAAAGATTGTTATATCAGTTGGTCGCGAGAAAAAGTGGTATTGTGGGTGGCGTCTTTTCGCGTTAAGGCGGAGTATTTGGGAATTATTGAAAATGTAGATGCAAAACAATTTTTGCGCTGGTTTGATTTAATGGGTTTACAGCGGCATCTCAAAGTTGCGGGGATTTTTTCACGCTTAAAACATCGTGATGGCAAAACAGGCTATCTTAAAGATATTCCTCGTACCATGGACTATGTGTTTGAAGTATTAGAACTTTATCCCGAGTTTGTTGATTTTAAAAAATTACTGAGGGATGTGCTTTGAAGGCAATGATATTAGCCGCAGGTCGGGGCGAGCGTATGCGGCCTTTAACGGACGCGATGCCCAAACCCCTGTTAAAGGTGGCGGGGAAAATGCTCATTGAATACCATCTCGACAATATAAAAGCCGCGGGTATAACAGAAGTCATTATCAACCATGCCTGGTTAGGTGAAAAAATAGAAAAGGCGTTAGGAGATGGTTCTCGTTATGGGTTAAATATTCGCTATTCCGCTGAAACAGAAGCACTTGAAACCGCGGGGGGGATTGTAAATGCGCTCCCCATAATTAGTGATGATGTCTTTATTGTTATTAATGGGGATGTTTTTTGTGATTATGATCTTTCTACATTACCCTCTTCATTAGCAGGCTTAGCGCATTTGGTGCTGGTAAATAATCCTTCGCATAACCCTGACGGCGATTTTGTTTTAACAACATCAGGTAGAGTAGAGCAATCTGGTGAAAACAAACTGACATTTAGTGGTATAGGTGTTTACCACTCAGATTTATTTGCTGGTTTGCAAAATGCTAAACAAGCACTAGCGCCACTTTTACGTACAGCAATGGAACAACATCAGGTTACAGGCGAACTTTATCAGGGGATCTGGCATGATATTGGTACACCAGAGAGATTAAGTGAACTTGATGTATATCTGAAAAATAACGGATAACGATAAAAAATTTAAGAGATTAAAAATGGGTGAGGAAATTCGTAGTAGTAGTTTTAGTGAAGCAGATTTTACCCGCTTTAAAAAATCTTTGATAAAAGAAACCGAATTATTAGAAAGTTGGTTTAAAGAAAAAAAATTTTCATCACAAACGGGGTGTGCGGGTTATGAACTTGAAGCATGGCTTGTCGATGAGCAACTCCAACCTGCACCCATAAACGATATTTTCCTTGAGCATTTAGCCAGTCCCCTGGCAACGCCGGAACTGGCGAACTTTAATGTTGAATTGAACAGCACGCCCTGCGATTTAAAGGGTAATGCGTTTACTCGTATGCAGGACGAGTTGGATGAGACCTGGCAAGACTGTAAAAATACGGCTCACGAATTAAATGCCGATATCGTTATGGCCGGTATTTTACCTACGCTAAATAATGACGTATTAAACCTTGCTAACATGTCAAAAATGAAGCGGTACCGCGCTTTAAACCGTGAAGTGTTGCATCAACGTAAAGGTAAGCCGTTAGTTTTTGATATTAATGGGGTTGAGCACCTTAAAGTCACACATCGTGATGTCATGATGGAAGCGGCGGCAACATCATTTCAGATTCACCTGCAGGTAAATTTAGATAATGCGGTACGCTTGTTTAATGCCAGTATTGCCTTAACGGGCCCATTATTAGCGTTAAGTGCAAATTCGCCCTATTTATTTGCAAAAGATCTTTGGGATGAAACACGTATACCGCTTTTTGAGCAGTCTGTCTCAGTCGGTGGTTTTGATGGTGCAGCGTTTGGGCCTATTCGTCGGGTCACCTTTGGCGATAGTTATGTTCGTGAATCATTGTTTGAATACTTTAAAGAAAACCTTGAGCACTTCCCTGTTTTATTGCCGGTTGAACTTGAGGATGAGGCATCGCTGCCGCATTTACGCATGCATAACGGGACTATTTGGCGCTGGAACAGACCGTTAATCGGCTTTGATGAATCAGGGCAGCCACACCTGAGAATCGAACAGCGTGTCGTTCCTTCCGGGCCAACAACTCAGGATGCTATAGCGAATGCCGCATTTTATTATGGTGCGGTAACGGCGATCGCCAGGCTGGATAAACCTATTGAAGATCAGATCCCGCATAGTCATGCGCGTGATAATTTTTATGCGGCGGCGCGACTGGGTTTAAGAAGCACGCAACGATGGTTAGGCGGTAAAGATGTTAATGCACGAGACTTAATTATTGATGAGTTGTTACCTTTGGCACATCAGGGGCTAACTTTATTAGGTATCTCGGTTGATGATAGAGATAAATATCTGGATATTATTTATGCGCGAGTTCAATCAGGCCAAAATGGCGCAACATGGCAGCGCGAATTTATACAAAGGCATGGCCGGGATATGCAGCAATTAACCCGAACCTATATTCAAAATCAAAACCGGGGGTTACCCATTCATAAATGGAGTATGCAAAAAACAGATGATGGCGAGCCGGAATTAACAGTATTGGATGAAGTTCCGGAAGGTGTATTGTCAGTTAAAGCAAGTGATTTACATCAACACCTTTTCGGCCCTACTTTAATCCGTTTACAAGGCCAGCGTGATGACGTGTTATTCGTATCTGTTTTGTTACATGGAAATGAAACCAGTGGTTGGGATGCTGTACGTGAATACCTTATTGAGCAAAAAGATGCTGAATTGCCACGGACCTTATATATTTTTATCGGTAATGTCCTTGCTGCCGCTGAGGGTAGTCGATTATTAGACGGGCAGCGCGACTTTAATCGAATTTGGAAGACAGATACTGATTCAGTTGAAAGTAAAATGGCTGCCGAGCTACTGGATATGCTTGCTAAAGTGCCATTGTTTGCTGCTATCGATATTCATAATAATACCGGAATGAATCCACATTACGCATGTATCAACAAGCTTAATCGGGAGTTTTTACACCTTGCAACTTTATTTAGCCGCACCGTGGTGTACTTTATTCGGCCGGATAGTGTTTTATCTTTGGCCATGTCCCGACTTTGTCCTTCAGTTACGGTCGAGTGTGGTAAAGCAGAAGACAGGTATGGCAAAGAGCACGCTAAAGAATATATTCATGCCTGTCTGCATATGCAGGAATTTCCCGGTCACGAGGTAGCAGAACGTGATATTGATGTTTTTCACACCGTTGCTACTGTCAAAGTGCCTGAAGGTATTGATTTTGGCATCGAGAAACCTGATGCAATGCTCAATTTTATTGCCAATATGGATCGTTTAAATTTTCAGGAGTTATCGGCAGGAACAATATTGGGGTACGTAAATTGTGGGATTTCACCCTGTTTACAAGCCATTAATGAGGATGGATTTGATGTCGTTGAACAATATTTTTCTGTTGAAAAAAGTGTTTTATATTTTTCTGTACCCCTTATGCCATCAATGTTAACACTGGATGTAGACGTTATTCGTCAGGATTGCCTGTGTTACTTAATGGAACGTCTTGATTATCATAAATTGAAGCTGGAACATGAGCTGGGTGATTAATTTCGATTTGTACCTTTTATATAGCTTGTTATAATCAGTTATGATTATTTTTTTACTGCAAATTAAGGACTTAGAATGCGACGATCGATACTGTTAATTATCTCTTTATTAGCGATCTCCAATACTCTTTTTGCTACACAGGCCAAAGAGATGGGTGTAACAAAAGAATTTGTACGCGCTCAAAATTTGGTGGAACAAGGAAAAACACAACAAGCAATCAATGCTTATCAGTCAATTATCAATATATACCCACAGGTTCCTGAAGCTTATAATAATCTTGCCGCGCTTTATTTAGCACAAAAAAATATTCAGCAAGCAAAAATTACTTTAGAACAGGGTTTAAAAGCGCATGAGGGTTATGCCCGGTTATATGAAAGTTTAACTGCAATTAATATTGCTCTGGCAAGAGATGCTTATAGTAAAGCGTTGCAAATTGATTTAGAACCATCATCCGTTACCATCGCATCACTACCCTTAACAACGAAGCAATCCAGTATAAATGTAGAAGATGCTGCTAATGTCAGGCCTGTTGTTGATAATTCCGGAATAATTATAAAGCCAGTCCCTCAGAAAGCAGACAACAAAAAAATATCAGACAACAAAGTGATAAAACGTGTTCTGCAGGCATGGTCAGCGGCATGGTCAGCACAGTCTGTTGATATTTATCTTTCTTTTTACCACGACAAGTATGAGCCTGCTAAAGGTTTATCACGTGCTAAATGGGTTGAGTCACGACGTATAAGGTTGAAAAAACCAAACTGGATTAAAGTTAATTTTTCCGATTTTAAAGTGTCAAAAAATACAGGTAAGCAGGCTATTGTGAACTTTAAGCAAATATATCAGTCCAACAGTTTTCGTGATGTGAGTTTGAAGCAACTGGTATTATTGAATACAGATAATGGCTGGCAAATACTTCGTGAAAGGAGTCTATAAGGCTTTATGAAAATAAAGACTCTCATTGTTGTTGCGGTGTGGTTGCTTTCTGCTTTTACATCTTTGTATGCAGACAATATTCAGCTTGCAAAACTTGCACCGGATTTGTTAAGTACTACGGCGGAAAATGAAATAACGTCAATTTTTAAAAAACTCGAAAAACGCTTACAAATTTATCCTCAGGATCATGAAGCTGAACTTTTAAAATCAATCTTATATTTTAAATCAGGAAAGTTGGAGCTTGCCTTAGCAGAACTGGATAAGTTGATTAAAAAAGTACCTGATTTTAAGTTGGCTTATTTATTAAAGGGTGATTTACTTTTATCAAAATTTTCTGGCGCGAATAAGCTTGGGCAAACAACGTTGCTTGCATCGTTGCTGCCCTCTTTAACGGACGAAAAGCAACAATATTTAAAGTTTTTGCGTGAAGAAGCCCGGCTGCGATTAAGTGCTTTATTAAGCAATAAAAGCAGTAATAGTCTGCCCAGACAAATTTTGGCATTAGGATCCAATGTTAAAAAAGCATTGCTTATTGATAAAACAGCAAACCGTTTATACATTTTTAGCCGTGAAGAATCAGGTCAATTAGTTGAACAGGTTAATGATTATTATGTCACAACAGGAAAGCTCATCGGCGATAAAACAGTCCGGGGGGACTTACGCACTCCTGAAGGTGTTTATTTTGTGACCTCATGGATAAGCCCCGATAAACTTCCATCTAAATATGGTGTTGGTGCGTTTCCAGTGAATTATCCTAATGAACTTGATAAGCATAATGGAAAAACAGGTTATGGTATCTGGCTGCATGGAACAGATAAAGGTGATTACAGCAGGCCACCCAGAGACAGTGAAGGTTGTGTTGTTTTAACAAACATCGATCTTGAAGTTTTAAAGAGTGAAATTAAACCAGGCATTACACCTGTTGTTATAACCAGTCGTGCCGAGTGGGTTGAGCCGGCTGTATGGAAAAGTGAACAAGAGTCTATTATGCAGGCGCTGGAAAACTGGCGTTCTGACTGGGAAAGTATGAATGTCGATAAGTACTTATCACATTACGATAAAAATTTCTGGTCTGCATCACATAACTTAAAAAGCTGGTCAGCACGTAAGCGCTTATTAGTACGTAATAAAACCTACCAATCAGTTAATTTTTCCGATGTCTCGGTGTTACTTTATCCAAAGAAAAAAAATAAACAAGAACAGCTTGCTGTTGTACGTTTACAGCAGGATTACAAGTCAAATAATTTTAAAAGTGAAATGTATAAACGTTTATATTTAAAGAAAAATGGGAGTGGCTGGAAAATACTTTATGAGGGGCGCTAGTTAGCTTTTCTTTTTTTTACTAACAGTGATGTCATGGCTGTTATACCCCAGAAGCTGAGCTAAATATGCCGCTAAATCATTTTTTAAATGATTAATATTAATTTGTTCTTCAAAATTTTTTATTTGTGTCACCGCCATACCTTCATAACCACAGGGATTAATTTTCTGAAAAGGCGATAAATCCATATCAATATTTAAAGATAAACCGTGATAACTTTTATTACGTTTAATACGTAAACCCAGCGCCGCGATTTTTGCATCATTCACATAAACGCCCGGCGCGTTTTCTTTTCCCTCGGCGGGTATATTGTATTGTTTCAGTAGTTGAATAATGGCTTGTTCGATAGCGCGAACAAGATCTTTAACGCCGATATGTAAGCGCGTTAAGTCGATCAAGGTATAAAGAATAAGCTGCCCGGGGGCGTGATAGGTTACCTGGCCACCACGATCAATATTAATAACGGGAATATCGCCAACATCGAGTAAATGTTTTTTCTTGCCATTAAGTCCCATAGTGAAAACCGGAGGGTGTTCTAAATACCATAATTCATCCGCTGTTGATTCATCCCGTTCAGCGGTAAATTTTTGCATAGCTTGCCAGGTAGGTTCATAGTCTTGCAGGCCAAGATCGCGAATGATAAGTTTATTGTTAGTATTTTTCATGGCTATGTAAACAAATTACAATGCCATTAACACTTCATCACGCGCAGTCAGCTCAAGGTAAATATTGTCGATTTGCTCCCGGCTTGTCGCAGTGATAGTCACTGTAACAGACATAAAGTTACCTTTTCCGCTTGGGCGGGTAGATACCGCATTTTCTGTCAGGCTTGTTACATGGCGGTTTACCACTTCAACTACCAGAGATTCGAGCTCGCAATCGCAACGTCCCATTATTTTAATTGGAAATTGGCAAGGGAAGTTAAAGAGTTCATCTGTGTCATTTCTTTCTTTAGTCATAGGGCAAATATAGGGCTTAATTGAAAGAGTACAAGTACATTATTGTAAATAAACCTGATGGCTGGGAATTAATTATGTAAACTTTTTTTAAAATCCTGATACTTTTGATACATGTTTTTCCAAATTATTCCCGGTTTTCCATCGCCAACTTGTTGTTCATTAATTTGTGTAACAGGTAAAACTTCTTTGGTAGAACTGGTTAACCATATTTCATCAGCGGTAAAAAATTCTTCTTCACTAATTGATATTTCTTCGATCGGCATAGCATGTTCTTTTGCTAATTCTACAATTAAATCCCGGGTGATTCCGGGTAAAATTTTATGATCTTTAGGCGGCGTTTTAATTACACCATTTGAAACAACAAAGACATTACTTGCTGCACCTTCAGTCACGTTTCCGTTACGTATTAATATTGCTTCTGCAGCGTCTTTATCGACGGCTTGCTGGCGCAATAAAATATTGGGTAACAGGGAAATTGATTTAATATTACAATATTGCCAACGAATATCATCAAGTGTGATGGCTGTTATTCCTGTCTTTAATAGTTCTGGGCTGACCGTTTGTAATATATTGCTCATTGCAAAAACAGTGTGTTCTAATTTGTGCGGGAAACTGTGGTCGCGTTGGGCAACACCCCGCGTGATATGCAGATAAACGGATTGATCCTGAGAACCTGTTGCGGCGATCAGTTTGTTAATAATTTTTTGCCATTGTTCATTGCTTAAAGGGTTAGTTATGCGTACGGCATCAAGGCTGCGTTGCAGGCGTTGCATATGATGTTCGAAGCGCAGCGTTTTCCCGGCATAGGCAGGTATCACTTCATAAATGCCATCACCAAAAATAAAACCACGATCTAATACCGAAACCTTGGCTTGGTCAAGAGGTAAATATTCGCCATTAAGGTACACAAGCTGATTATTCATAGATTAAAAAACCTTATTGTAAACTTAATTGTCATATCGCTATTTACTGAAACATTAACTGGATACTATCCATTAATTTTTGCCAGATACTCCCCTCTGCTACAGCAGATAGAGCAACTAGCTCCCGAGTTGCGATTTGTTTGTCACCCAGCATAATATTAATTTTCCCATAACTTTGGTGTTTAGTAACGGGGGCTTCAATCATTGCTTCAACCTTAATATTATTTTTTATTTTTTTACTTAGACTTTTGGGTGTCGTGATAAAAAGGTTTTCTGTTATACCGAGAGCAAGTTGCTGCTTTTCTCCTTTCCACACGCGCATTTCAGTGATTTTGCTATTTGCTTTATGGATCAGATTTGTTTCAAAAAAGCGGAAACCATAGTTGAGTAACTTGCGGCTGGAAGAAATTCGGGCATCATCTTTTGCGGCTCCGGTTACAATAGATATGAGTCGCATGCCTTTTTGTTTAGCAGATGAAATTAAACAATAACCTGCAGCTTCAGTATGACCTGTTTTGAGGCCATCAACCCGTTCATCTAACCACAATAAACGGTTCCTGTTATATTGGCGAATATTATTATAGGTATATTCTTTTTCTTTGTAAGAAGAATAGTATTCTGGAAAATCATTAATAATCGCGCGGCTGAGCCTGGCCAAATCACGTGCTGTGGTGTAATGCTTTTTATCCGGCCAACCGGTGCTATTGTTAAAATTTGTTGAGTTCATTTCTAATCGCACGGCATGTTGATTCATAAGCTCAACAAATGCTTGTTCGCTGACAGCAATATGTTCTGCAAGAGCGACGGTTGCATCATTCCCTGATTGAATGATCAATCCCTTAAGTAATTTTTCTACTGAAACATATTTGTTTACTTCAACAAACATGCGAGAGCCACCCATTCGCCATGCTTTTTCGCTTATTTTCACTTCATCCTCAAGGCTAATACCACCCCGGGAAATTTCAAAAAATACAACGTAGGCAGTCATTAACTTTGTGAGACTTGCAGGTTCAATTCTTTTATCGGCATTTTTTTCAGCCAAAATATAACCACTATTATGATCAATTAATAAATAACTTTTGGCATTTACACGTGGTGGAGCGGGAATGAGAGACGGCGCTGCCGTTGCCAGCGTTAAGTGAGCAAATAAACTGAGAAATAAAAAAAGGCGCATGGTTTTTCCTAAGGCAAAAAATGATAATGCATATTAACGTTTATACTGTCGTAAACCTAGTATTTCAAAGAAATTGTGTTGTTAATTAATTATGTAACTGCATCTTAATCAAGAGTGATTTTTTTTGTTGTAATGCCCTTATCTAATAATTGAGTTGATATTTTGTCAGCGACATCAGCACTTGCTAAGGGGCCAATGCGTACACGATAAATATTTTGATCAGCTGAAAACTCGGAATGAATTTGTTGTGGGCTGAATATGCGGATTAACCGTCTTTGTAATTGGAGGGCATTTGTTTTATCGCTAAATGCACCTGCTTGTAGATATAGTTTTGACTTAGCTTGTAATTGAGCTTTTGTGGTCAGTGCAGCAACCCGTTTAATTTTGGGTTGATAGGCCTGGTTTTTTTGAAATGTTTCAGGATCAATTGCGACGACTTTAACTTTTCCCGTGCCCGTTGCAGTAACGCCCAGTTTTTTAGCGGCAGAATAGGATAAGTCAATGATACGTCCCTGATGGAACGGACCGCGGTCATTCACTTTTACAATAACGCTGCGACCATTTTCCAGGTGTGTGACACGGACATAGGTCGGTAAAGGTAGTGTTTTATGTGCTGCAGTCATTGCATACATGTCGTATGTTTCACCATTTGATGTACGGTGACCATGAAATTTTTTACCATACCATGAAGCAATTCCTGTTTCTGCGTAACCCTTGCTGCTGTCGCTGACGCTATACCATTTGCCGAGTACTTTGTATCGTTTAGGGTTGCCGTAACGACTTTTGGCCACAGTTCTGGGTATGGCATTCTTTACATGACTCACATCAACAGATTTTGATGGGCCATAATCTTGTTTAACATGGTATCGCGAGGATGAGTGTGATGTAGGAGCTGAAGAGCATGCTTGCAGTAATACGGCAGATGTTAAAGTTAAAAAATGAATTTTAGGTGATACTGAAAACATTTACCTTGCCTGCTTTATAAATTTAAGTAGCCCTGCTTTATTTTTTGGCTTAATTGATAAACTGCCATGGAATAAAGCGCACTGTGATTGTAGCGGGTAATTACGTAAAAATTATTCCAGGCAACCCAGTATTCAGGCTCCTGTTTGGTTTGTAATTTTAACAGTTTACCCTTGCCATAATCTTTTGTGATAGAGGGCAGTAATACGCCATTATTACGCAGTTCAGTTATGCTGTGTGAAGGTTTCAGTCTTTTTGAAATAAGACCGTTAAGTTTTTCTCCATAAACATTAACTTTTTGAGTAATTGGTTGCCCGGTTTTCCAGTGATGCTTGCGAAAATAATTTGCCACACTACCAATGGCGTCGGTAGGGTTATTCCATAAATCACGTTTGCCATCGCCATCAAAATCAACAGCGTAACGACGGAAACTACTGGAAATAAATTGTGGCATCCCCATTGCTCCGGCGTATGAGCCTAACAATTTCTTTGGTTCAATTTTTTCTTCGCGTGTCATTAGTAAAAACTGTTCTAACTCGCTTTTAAAAAATTTTGCACGAGGAGGGTAGGCAAAAGCAAGTGTTGCCAGAGCATCAAAGACGGGATAACGCCCTGCATGCCTGCCATAACGCGTTTCTACACCAATAATCGCCACAATGATTTCTTGTGGTACGCCATATTTTTTTTCTGCTCGTGCCAGTGCTGCTGCATTTTTTTTCCAGAAAGCAATGCCGCCTTGTGTTCGTTTTTTGGTAACAAAAATGGGTCTGTACTGGTGCCAGGGTTTGCCTTCAGCGGGGCGAGCAATGGCTTCTAAAATTGAATTATGCAGTTTGGCTTCAGTAAAAAGTGTTGTCAGATGCTCTTTACTAAAGTTATGTTTTTTTACCATTTCCTGAATAAAGAGTTTGACGTTCTTTTTATTGGAAAAATCTTTCGCAAAAGCGGCAGTATTAAAGACGCTAACCACGAAGACAAAACTGGAAAAAATAATTGCTGATTTATGCTTAAATAATTTCATTATGACTCTTTTGATTATAGATAAAAATTTTTATGTTACGCACTGACAAGCTTACGATGAGTTTGTATTGACATAAGGATACCGAAAGCCGCCATAATGGTCACCATAGATGTACCACCATAACTAATCAAGGGAAGGGGAACTCCCACCACAGGTAGTATGCCAGAGACCATGCCAATATTCACAAAAACATAAACAAAAAAGGTGAGCGTAATACTACCTGCTACGAGGCGGGAAAAAGAATCCTGAGCATTGACGGCAATCATAATACCCCGAGTAATAATGGCAATATAG